>Ga0208689_1000016_pt1 | contig 189438 bp, 197 predicted proteins | sample June2015DPH_8_15_FD_184700 | JGI IMG/M metagenome (GOLD analysis project Ga0208689, IMG submission 184700) | Peatland microbial communities from SPRUCE experiment site at the Marcell Experimental Forest, Minnesota, USA - June2015DPH_8_150... | ecosystem: Environmental > Terrestrial > Soil >... | reverse complement strand
GGGCTTTATCGTGACTCGCCCATAGACATCCGGGGTGGGTCGCCGAAACACCAATTTCGCTTATCTTCTCCGTAAGCCTGATGATAGCAACTCTTACATCCGTTTCCTTGGTCTTCCCCACGATGAAACCTCCGTTTCTCCGTGCGGTCCGTTCGCTTAGCGTAACTTCGATATCCAGATTCAGAAGGGCTGCTATGGACGCATCCCATGTGTTTTCAAAGGATGCAGCAATGGCCTCCTGAGCATCTGCCCTTCTAATTTGGCTCTGTAACTCTGCCCCCTTAATGGCCAGTCCGGCTCCACCGATAACGGCTGTAGTTGCAGGGGCAGCCAAGTAAACGCATCCCTGTAGAGACAGACATAAACCGGCAAAAAATAAAACATAATAGATGTTTTTCATGGGTATCCAGTCTGTCAGGAGTATACAGTACTACTCTTTGCCTTTCTTGCTCTTCTGAAGTTTCTCCTCGGTAACCCGTTTTCTCGCCATAAGCACCTCTCCAATCGAGTTTTCTTGATTATACCCCTTATACGAAAGCCGTGGAAAGCAGAATCGTTGATCAGGCGGTTACAAATCATCCTTAGACCATTGTCACATGTGGCGTTGTGTGTGATAATATCCACCAGATAACAATTCAACCGGAGGTATTCATGGCAAATGGTAAGGATTCTATTCTTCAAAAATATCCGAAAGAGATCACCCATATCCTCAAGGCAACAACCGCCGACCCGAAAGATGAGGCTGGACGGGTGAAGGTCGCAACAATACTTTCTCGGTCCATGTCCCTTGCAAAGAGGAGAACAGGCGAGGATCGCACTCCAGTCGAGACCGAAGTCTACAAACTGGCGACGGTGATACGGCAAGCGAAGACCAGAGAGCAATTCGATGCGCTGATCAAGGATGCAGTACCGAAGGTAAAATCTGGTATTCTGGAAAAGTATGATCTCGCCTGGAAACCCCCCTGGGCAGCGGAGAAGGAATCCGCACAGAAGAAAACACGAGGAAGACGAGCGAAAAAGGCAGAGGTCAGTGAAGCACCTGCCCCGGATGTCAGTGCAAGGATCGACGCCCTTGAGAAGGCTATGAATCGGATCGAGAACCTGCTCTCCGATGTAGAGGCAAAGATCGAATCCTCCGGGACGAAGAAACTGACCAAGCAGCTCGAAGAGGTGCTTCAGAAACTGAAGGCGCACCAACACGGCCGCGAGGATGGCAGGGCCTATATACTGGAGAGGAAGGAAATCTGATCTGTACGGCTTCCGAGGGTTACGAGAGGCAGGAGTGGCCGTCTGGAAGAACCGGCCACATTGGTCCCCTTGACCGGATACCCCTGTGAGTGAGTGTTACCTCGGATTTCTGCATACCGATGTAGTATACTTAAGAGACTGCTCTATGAATCTTGCTCTGCTCGCAGGAGTCGTTGTCCTGCTTAATCTCCCCTTCGGTTACTGGCGGTCGCACGCACAGAAACTGTCCGTGCAGTGGTTCCTCGCCATTCATCTACCGGTGCCCCTCATCATCGCTATACGCCTATTGTCCGGTGTCGGCTGGCATACTGTTACCTTTCCGTTGTTTGCCGGTTCCTTTTTCGTGGGTCAATTCATCGGGGGAAGACTCAGCCGCCTTTAGGGATGACATCGGTCCAATGACCTGACCGCCTTCTTTTCCGGCTCATTGCTTCAATGAATTCCTACCCCGGCGCGAGCGGGAGCGGCCTTGCCTTTTCTCTGCCTTTGTGTTCGAATTCCCGCACAGGCATTACCGAGCCGAGCAGAGGGTGAGAATCCCTCGGCATATCTTCAGCGAGGAGGCAGGCGCCAATAATAAAAAAGCCGGGTCCGTGAACCCGGCTCGTCATCGTCAATTTTGATTAATGGAGCCTAGAGATGGCCCAAATAGTGTATCCGAGAACAAGCAAAATTAATCTCTGATGCCAAGCGGATTTTGCTACGAGAACCGTAGTCCAAGCAGCGTCTTCTGCTTTCAGGAAATGAAACATAGAACTTAGGCTCAGCACCGTAAATAAAAACATGTTGAGGTCGTGAATTGAAGTAATCATTATCTTCAATCCTGGCCCCCAAGAAATCCTTAGAAATTGAATTTGAAAAATCAAGAACTCTTGAGGCCATTCGCTCAAGGCTTACTATCCTTTCGCCATTGAGAGAGGCGGCATCAAGTTTACATACTTCTTCATGCTTCCTCCATTCTGATTTATTTTTCCGAATAGTCTCCGGTCCCTTAAGCCCTCCTCCTTTAGAGCATCCATTGTCATGAAGGAACCGCCGCAGAACCTCTCCTCCTTCGTGTTGCGGGTGTTCACTTGCTTCTCGGCACCTTCTATGGCGGCAGAAACTATCCATCTTAAAATTGTACGGGAACGTCGGACCGAAAGTCAAGCACTCACCGTGCCTACCCGTCCTTGCGATGTTCCTAAATACGATCAAGGGGGGGCGTGCTCCAAGGGATTACGGTTAAAAGGCTACCGCTGTTCCGAAGCAGCGTGCTTGCTCTCCTAACCACTCCCCGCACTCTTGGTTTGATCTGAGCAAGAGGGGGGACAAATCGTGCTTACGTAGACCGCACGTGGACCGTAAAGCCGCTTGAATAAGGGAAACAATGGCGAAGGGGGAGGGATTCGAACGCTCTGGTCATACGTGCAATTAACTCCTGTATCGAGTCAATGACCCTTATGGCTGGAGTGAAAATTTTATAATGGCCATGGTTTCAAGGGGTCTAAAAGCGGCTTTAGAAAAATACACTTACTTCTCTCAATCGGCGTGCCTCTGGGGCGACATTGGGGCGACGTGTTTCGGGGTCATTGAGCCAGAAAAGCCTTGCAAATACACAACTTTTGCTTAAAATATTGCGGGTTCAACACCCGCCGCGCCTACCATATTTTACAAGGGTTTCTGAAGATTCGATTTCTCCACAATCTGCAAATTGTGAAGTTTTTGTGACGCTCTCTTCTTCCACGAACGGCCCTCCCAATCTTCCTGAAGCACGCAAAGGCAAGGGCGAGCAAGGGAAGGAAGGCAGACCTCCACGGATGGACGATCGCGTAGACGACCGGGGCGAGAGCCCACCTCGTTGCCTGCTTGAGAGCCGGCCTTTTCGCGATCACGCCGGCAAGGAAAGGCGAGTGCCGGTAGTAGACGCGGACGACGTATCGCCCCGTCCTGCTCGTCACAAGGTACCTGTCCCGGAACGCCCTGAGAACTGCCACATGCCAGTCGAGGCCCGATCCGTAGGCGGCTGTGGCGATGAAGCAGTTACTGCCTCCTCTGCCTCCTCCTTCCCCTCCTGATACGTTCGCCTCGGTGGTAAAGCTCCATTGGTGGCTCGCGACGAGGCTGCCGCCTATGGCGCTGATGAGTCCGGTCGTTATCGTCACGGTGTAGGTCGTCCCGAAGCCGAGATTCCGCGATGGGGTGAAGGTGACGGTCGTGGGCGACGGGCCTATGCTGAGCGTGCCCGTCACTCCCCTGCTCACGATGAAGGTAGTCGGCGTCACGGATGCGGGATCGACGGGCGTATTGAACGTAGCCTGGATCGACGTGGTTACCGGCACGTTCGTGGCATTGCTTGCGGGGTTCGTTGAGGCGACTTGAAAGGATGTCTGAAAACCGGAGGCTATCCGCAAGGGCGAGGCGCTGTTCGTAGTCGTGCCGTTACCGAGTTGACCCGTCGAGTTATTGCCCCATGTCCAGAGGGTCCCGTTGGACTGCAAGGCGACCGTAAACCCGTTGCCCGCCGCGACGGCTGCCCAGTTGGTGGCGCTCCCGATCTGTACGGGTGTCGTGCTGTTCGTAGTCGTGCCGTTACCGAGCTGGCCCGTCGAGTTATTGCCCCATGTCCAGAGGGTACCATTCGATGCTATCGCTGCCGTGTGATTGAAGCCTGCCGCGACGGCTACCCAGTTGGTGGCGCTTCCCACCTGTACGGGACTGTCGGTGGTCGTGATGGTTCCGTTACCAAGCTGACCCGTCGTGTTATCGCCCCAAGCCCAAAGGGTCCCGTTGGACTGCAACGCGACGGTAAAATCGCTGCCCGCCGCGACGGCTACCCAGTTGGCCGCGCTTCCCACCTGTACGGGGCTGTCCGTGTTCGTCGTGGTGCCGTTGCCGAGCTGACCGCTTGTGTTATTGCCCCAAGCCCAGAGGGTGCCATTCGACTGCAACGCGACGGCAAAGCTGCTGCCCGCCGCGACGGCTACCCAGTTGGTCGCGCTCCCCACCTGTACGGGGCTGTCCGTGTTCGTCGTGGTGCCGTTGCCGAGCTGACCGCTTGTGTTATTGCCCCAAGCCCAGAGGGTGCCATTCGACTGCAACGCGACGGCGAAGCTGCCGCCCGCAGAAACCGCTACCCAGTTGGTCGCGCTCCCCACCTGTACGGGGCTGTCCGTGTTCGTCGTGGTGCCGTTTCCGAGCTGACCTGCCGTATTGCTGCCCCATGACCAGAGGGTGCCGGACCTGAGGGCGAAGGTAGACCCGTTGCCGGCCGAAACCGCGCTCCAGTTGGTGGCGCTGCCGATCTGTACGGGTGTCGTGCTATTCGTAGTCGTGCCGTTACCGAGCTGGCCCGTCGAGTTATTGCCCCACGTAAAGAGGGTCCCATTCGATTTTATGGCGGCTGCCTGATTGAAGCCGGCGGAGATGACCGTAGCAGCTTTCGCATCGGAGAAGGGGCATGAAAGGGCCAATAGAAGGAGTGCCGCTCCGAGCGTGTGCACGCAACTCCCCGCCCTGGCCATATATAGAATGTAATCATTCCCCCCGCCGTATAGTACCCGGAATCATCATTCGCGCTTGCGGGCGCGTATATAGACACCCACCCCTGCACAGCAAAAGCGACCGTGGATTGACGCTTCGGCGAGGGCACGTTATAATAGAAAAATAAGGAGTTCGCCCGATTATCATCCCTGAGATAAGGAAGATTCTCTACGCGACCGACCTCTCCAGCAACTCCCTCTACGCCTTCAACTACGCGGTCCTGTTCGCAAGACAGTTTGGTGCCACGATCACGGTAGTTCACGTGGTTGAGCCTGCCCACGCCACATTTGGACAGGAGGTCAAGAGGATGAAGGAAGAGGAGGACCGAGAGGCGGCCATAAGCGAGATGGATGACCGGCTAAGCCGGTTCTGCAGGATGGCCGACAGGGACATGGGTTGCATGGGATATGTCTCGAAACACATTGTAAGGGCAGGCGAGCCCGTCGAAGAACTCCTGCGAGTCGCCGAGGAGGAGAGTTGCGACATCTTCGTCCTGGGTTCCCATGGAAAGGGGTTCTTGAAGCAGGCATTACTCGGCAGCGTCTCCCGCAAGGTACTTGATCGCGCCGCAAAGCCCGTCGTCATCATCCCCCTGCTCGTGGATCTCTCATGGAATAAATTTCTATAGAACTGGTTACAACTTTGCGGGTTCAACACCCGCCGCGCCTACCATAAACTGCCCACGGAAACATGGTACCCCGTTCATAGGCCTCCTTGTGCCTGGTTATAGTAATAGCCGGGCAGACCCGGAAGTTCGTTTTCAGTCTTAAATCGAACAGCATGCCTTGTATCTAATTGGATGCCCGGACCGGCTGTTGACAAGGCCGTGGGGGCTGCTCACATTAACCAAGGGGGCGCTAGTCATAACATTAAATGCGCGTGGAGTCGGGGCCTTTATCGCCCCGCCTTTACGCCGAAGGAGGTAAGTATGTTCATAAGGCAAGGGGAGCTGTTGGACGGCGTAAGCGCGGAGGCAAGGGGCGTCATTGAGAGCTATAGGACCAAGCAGACATGCAAGGAGGGAGGGTCGGTGTTCCAGGAAAATGAGGAGGCCCGCTACTTCTACATCCTGGAAGACGGCAAAGTGGACCTGGTGGTAGGGGAGCCGCAGGAGACGCGCTTTCTCGCTTACTATCCCGGCGAGATATTCGGCTGGTCGGCCCTGGTCAAACCCCACCGCTACCTTGCCCAGGCCCGGTGCATGACCGATTCGACCATGTGGAGGGTGCCCATAGAGGCCATCGATCGAGTAATCGAGGACTATCCCTCGGACGGCATTCTGATTTACAGGAATCTGTCCAGTATCCTCGGGCAAAGGCTGATTGCTGCCTACCGGGAGCGTCGGGAGGAACAGAAGCGGGTGGCCTACGGAGGTTAGTCAAGCTCCGGCTTCTTTTGCGGCCGGAGGAAATTTCGAAGCTGGGCGAATCATTTGTGGCGGCGGGCTCGCTGCCCGCCCCCACGCTTATATCATTAGATACTTGCTTTTGACCTCCTCGTCGCCGCTCAGCTCTTCGATGGTGCCCTGGTACTTTATGCGGCCCTTGTCGATTACATAGGCGCGGTCGGCAACGGCCATCGAGAACTTGACGTTCTGCTCCGAGAACAGGATGGTCACGCCTACCTCTTTAAGCTTAAGCAGCCTTTCGGCAAAATCCCTGACCACAAGGGGCGCGAGGCCTTCCACGGGCTCGTCCAGGAGTATCAGCTCGGGGTTGCCCATAAGGGTCCTGCCGATGGTGAGCATCTGCTGCTCGCCCCCGCTTAAGTATCCTCCGAGCCTTTTCTCAAGTATCTTCAGCTTGGGGAATATCTCGTAGATTTTTTCCACGGTCCACGGTTCGCCCTTGAAGTGCTCCGACTTCTTGGCACCTATCTCGAGATTTTGCCGGACGGTGAGGTCGGGGAATATGAGCCGGTTGTCGGGCACGTAACCGATCCCCTTCCGGGCAATCCGGTATGGCGGCTTCCCGACCATCTCGTCGCCGTAAAATCTAACGCTACCCGTCCGTGGGGGTGTGAGCCCGATGATGCTTCTCATGGTTGTGGTCTTGCCTGCCCCGTTTCTGCCGAGGAGACATACGAGCTCGCCGCTTCTCACTTCCAGGGACACATCGAACAGGATGTGACTCGAGCCGTAATACGTGTTGATCCCTTCTATCCGGAGGATCATATCTCCTCACCCAGGTAGCACCGCTGCGCCTCTTTGTTTTGGCGCACCTCTTCCGGAGTGCCTTCCGCAACGAGGAGCCCCTGGTGGAGCGCCGAGAGCTTGCGGGCGTAGCCGAAGATAACGGCGATGTCATGCTCGGTGAAAAGGATTGTGAGGCCTATCTCCTGATTGAGCCTCTTGACGAGCTCCATGGTCTCGTTGGTCTCTTCGGACGACATCCCGGCAGTCGGCTCGTCGAGCAGGAGCAGCTCGGGCTTGCTGGCAAGGGCGAGGGCGAGCTCCAGCTTCTTTTTGTCCCCTTGAGAGAGAATCCCCGCTTCAGTATTTATGAAGGGTGTCAGCCCTGTCATTTCAAGAAGCTCGAGAGTCTCTTGTCTCGCGATCCTGTCAGCGGGAGTGAAAAAGTTGAGCGTCCTTTTCTGCTGCGCCATGACGGACTGCCTGATGTTCTGGTACGCCGTCAGCTTCGGATAAATGTTGCTCACCTGGAAGGCCCTTGTAATGCCCAACCGGGCGATCCTGTGCCTCGGCCAGTTCGTGATGTCGGAGCCCCTGAAGAAGACCCTGCCGCCGCTGACCCCGTGATAGCCCGTAATAAGGTTGAAAAAGGTCGTCTTGCCTGCGCCGTTGGGGCCGATGATGGCTGCCAGCTCGCCCCTTTTCAGGCTGTAGTTGATGTCGGTCAAGACCTGATATCGATAAAAGGTCTTGCTGAGATGCTCGACCTTCAGAATGAACCCGTCATCCACGCTTAAGCTCTCCCGTGCGTGCAGCGCTTTCCGAGGACGCCCTTCGTCGGAAAAGCCCTTTCCCTCTCATTACCCCGAAGAGACCGCCCGGCATGAGAAGGACGACAAGAATGATGATGAGACCGCTGACCAGGGGCCAGTATTCGGTGAAGCCTGTCACGAAGGCGTTGAGGAAGGTATAGATAACGGAGCCTACCATGGGGCCGAGAAAGTGGTGAGGCCCCCCGAGGACCGCCATGAATACGGGGATCCCCGAGTGCTGCCACGCGGCAAGATCGGGCGCCACGCTCCTGTTGAAGGGACCCCACATGGCGCCTGCCAAACCGGCGAACATGCCTGCTACAATGAAGTTGATCAGCATGTATCGCTGAACGTTTATGCCGATGAACTCGGTCCTCTCCGTGTTGTCTCGTATCGCCCGCATCGTGTAGCCGAAGGGCGACTCGGTGATGAGCCACAGCACTATACTGGCGGCGGTGACGACCAGGAGAACGAAATAGTAATAGGCGTCCGCCCCGAGAAGGTACCGGGGAGGCACGATTCCCTGAAGCCCGTTGTCCCCCCCGGTGAAGGAATACCATTGAAAGATTATGTAAAAGACAAGCTGGCCGAAGGCCATCGTGAGGATCGCGAAGTAGATGCCCCTCAGGCGGACGCAGAAAAGGCCCAGGATCGCCGCCACAGCTCCGGCGGTAATCATGGATGCCGGCAGGCATAGGAAGAGCGGCCAGTGGGCTTTTACCATGAGCAAACCCGTGGTGTACGCGCCCACCCCGTAGTAGGCCGCGTGGCCGAAGCTCAACTGGCCCATATAGCCGAAAATCAGGTTGAAGCTCGCCGCAAAGAGACCGAGGACCAGGATCTCCGTGAAAACGTGCACCCAGAACTCGCCTACGAGGGCAGGGATCAAGGCTGCCGCTATAAAGGCCGCTGCTATGAAGTAGACCCACCTGTTCCTTCCGATGCCCTTCCCTGTCGTCGCCATTATGCCCTCATCGCCGTTCCGAAGAGCCCCCACGGCCGTATTATCAGGATCGCGGCGGTAATGCAGAAAATCAGCACCATTGCCCCGTCGGGCCAGTAGAGAATGGCAAAGGAGAACACCTCGCCGACTATGAGCGAACCCACGAGGGTTCCCGCGAGGCTTCCGAAACCGCCGATGACTACGACGCAAAAGGCCTGGATTATGATGGAGATATCCATCCCGAGGGTGACGGAGCCTATAGCCGCCTGGATGCCGCCGGCCAGGCCGGCGACGAAGATTCCGAGGGTAAAGACCCATGTGAATATCCTGGGGATGGGGATGCCTAAAGCACTCACCATCTCCCGGCTGAACACCGCGGCCTTGACGATGTGGCCGTACCTCGTGTATTTGAGAAACCACCAGAGCCCGCAAGCGACCGCGAAACCGACGAGGATGACGAAGACGAAATAGGAATCGAGAGGGGCGCCGAAGATGTATACGGGTTTCTGGATTATGGGGGGGCGGACGATAAGCCTGTCCGTGGGCCCCCATACGATCTTGATAAGGTCGCCGAATATCAATGCCAGCGCGTAGGTGATGAGGAGCTGCTCGTGGAGTTCCCGCTTGTATATCCTCCTTATGAGCAGTATCTCGGTGACCCAGCCCACTGCCGCAGTGGCGAGGGCGGCCAGTGGAATGCTCAGCCACAAAGCGAACCCGTAACCCTGGAGAACGCTCCAGAAGGAATAGCAGAAATAAGCGCCGATCAACCATAGTGTTGCGTGGGCGAAGTTAAGGATGTTCATCACGCCGAAGATGAGCGATAGGCCGGCTCCGACAAGGAAAAGTATCATGCCGTAAGTGATGCCGCTCAAGAACTGCGAAAAAAGGTTCGTGAACTCCATGGGCCGCCCTTTTGTTGCCTCTTTACTTCTTTTCCGCCTGTCTCGCCGCTATGATCTCTGCTTCCGGCCGCTCGCTGTCGATGCCCTTTATTTCGATCGTATCCTTGAATACAGGGAACGGGTACCTAGGGTCGTCTGCGACTATGCCCACGTACGACGAACAGCGAAGCTGGTTGTCGAGGGGCCTGAACTGCAGCTTGCCCCGCGCAAGGTCTACGGTGAGTCCTTTCATGGCATCCTTGACCTTATCCGTATCGATGCTTTTGGCCTTCTCTATTCCTTGCTTCAGTGCGTACACTGTATCGTAGCCCATGACCGCCCAGTCACTCGGATATTTGTTGTATTTGGCCCGGTAGTTCTTGACGAAATTTGCCATCATAGGTACGTCGAGATGGGCAAAGAAAGGCGCCCGGGCTATGGCGACGAGCCCCCTCGGCATGGTCCTGGCCTCGGTTATCAACTCGGTGACGCTCTGCATGCTGCCCACGTAGGGAACTTTCTCGAAAAAGCCGTACGGCTTAGCTTGCTCGGTGAACGCGACGTTGTCCTTCGAGGCAAGGACCGGATAGACGAAGTCAGGCTTCAAGGACATTATGCTCGTGATATACGAAGTGAACTGCGTCTCTCCCAGGCGCGGCCAAAACTCCTTCTTTACCTTCAGGTTGGGCGCGGCCGTCTTGAGGTTCTTCACCGTTTCCTCCTGGGTGGAGCGGCCCCATTCGTAGTCGGAAGCGATGGTCACGTATTCCTTCCATCCTTTGTCCTTTGACATTTTAGCTACGGCCAGGGCTGCCGCCTTTGCCTGCATGTAAGTATTCGGCACCATCTGGAACGTGTACGGGCTGAAGTCTACTTTCGTTATATTCTCCGAATTGCTGATGGCGGGGAAGTGAAGCGTCTTGTACTCCCGGCATATAGGCTTCACGGCAATGGCCACAGCGCTCGAGTAGTCGTTGACCACCGCCCTGACTTTGTCCCTCAGGATAAGGTCTTTCACTTCCCTCACCCCAATGTCGGGCTTCGTTTGAGTATCGCGCTGGAAGAGCTTGATCGGGTGTTTTCCGAGGAAACCGCCCTTTGCGTTTATCTCGTCCACAGCCAGTTGGACGCCCTCCATTTGATCTTTACTGTAAAGGGTCCCCGTTCCGGTGAAGCCAAGGGCGACGCCTAAATGATACGGTTCGGCGGCCCGGGCCGGGCCGTTGCCGGTGAAACCGCTTGCCAGGAAAACACAAAGAACAAGGAAAACTAAGAGCGCTTTGCCTTTCATAATACCCCCCCCCTTATTTTGTTTATCCCACCCGTCAACCGGCAGTCAATAGGTCAGGACAATACCGCCGTCGAAGAGCAGATCGCCGCCCACCAGAAACCGGGCGTGTCTGGAGAATCCGAACATGAACGTGTTTGCCGCCTCTATCGGGTTCATCATGTCCTTGACCCGTGACTTTCCAAGCATAACCTCGTTCATCACGTCATCGTGGCTTATCCCGCGCTGCTCTGCCTGCGCCGGTATCTGGCCGACGGTCAGCTTCGTTTTTACGTACCCGGTGCTGATGGTAAAGGCCCGTATCCGCCCGTCGCCCTCTGCGGAGATCGACTGGGCGAGCGCACGGAGGCCGAACTTCGTCAGGTTGTAGACAGGCTTGTTCATTGTGCAGATATGGGAATGGATGGAGCTCATGTTCCCTATGACGCCCGTGCCGTCGCTCGATGCCTTCATATAGGGGATTGTTAGCTTCGACAAGAAGAAGGGCGCCCGGAGCATCAGCCTCATCATAAAGTCGTATTTCGCCATGGGGAAGTTCTCTATGCAGTCGATGTGCTGCACGCCGGCGATGTTGGCCAGGAACTTTATCGTCCCGGTCTGAGCCGCCGCCTTGACGGCCGCCTCGCAGTCCTCGTCCTTCGTGAGATCGCACTTGACGAAGAGCATCTGGCCGCCTATCTTTCGCACCATCCTTTCCGTTTTTGCCCCTCCCTTCTCATCGACATCGAGCCCCACCACGGTCAGGCTGTTCGCCGCTGCCGCTACCGCGGTGGCCCTGCCTATGCCGCTGGCTGCGCCCGTGACAACGCAGACGTTGCGGGGATTGAAGTTGTCGTCGATTAGAACCAGGATATCTTCCTGCTTCATTGCCGGTTCGGATATCTTCATGGGGGTCCTCTTTATTAGGGTTTCTATCCTTAAAGCAACTTCCGTGCCACCGACGCGGCGGGGTCCCATGACCCGGATTTTTGGTCATTTGGCTGCTTTCCGGGACAAGCCGCCTTATTCGTCTACCATCTCCGTTTTTCGCGAAAAACTTTTATGTTGCACCTTTGCTGCACCGAGTGTATCATGGGGGATACAAAGCTGTCGATAAAGGTATCCTATGGTTCGAGACCGTTATGAATAAGCGCTTATCCACGCCGACGCCTGCGGGCGCAGCGGGGGAGAGCCGGCGGACCTTCGAGCGTCGCAGGCTCCCGGTCAAGGAGCTGGAGCTTTACAGGCTGGTGCTCGACAGCATCCACAACGGTGCGGTCGTGACCGACCCTGACGGCTATGTCCTTTACTTCAACGAGCCGTACGGTCGTTTTCTGGGCATCGAAGCCGAAAAGCAGATAGGGAAGCACGTCACCGAAGTTATCGAGAATACGCGCATGCACATTGTCTCAATGACGGGGAAGGCGGAAATCAACGTGGTCCAAAGGATAAAGGGACAGGACATGGTCGTCCAGAGGATCCCCATAAGAAAAAACGGGAAAATCATCGCCGTCTTCGGTCAGGTTATGTTCAAGGACGTGCGCGATATCGGAAAACTTGCCAGAAAGCTGTGCATCCTTGAATCGAAGGTCCGTCTCTACGAGCAGGAGCTTCTGTCGCTCCGCTCCACGCGCTACACCCTGGACAGCATCGTGGGAGTGAGCAGCTCCATAGTGTCTCTGAAGAAAGCGGCCCAAAGGGCGGCGGCCACGGACCTTCCCGTCCTTATAACAGGTGAATCGGGGACAGGCAAGGAGATCTTCGCCCACGCCATACACAATGCGAGCAGCCGCCGGCTCTACCCTTTCATACGAATCAACTGCGCGGCCATCCCCAGGGACCTTTTGGAGTCGGAGCTGTTCGGCTACGAAAGGGGCGCCTTCACGGGAGCAAAGGCCTGCGGAAAGCCCGGGAAGTTCGAGCTTGCCCACCACGGTTCGATATTCCTCGATGAAATCGGCGATCTCCCCCCCGAGACGCAACCGAAACTACTCCGCGTCCTCGAAGAGAAAGAGTTCGAGCGCATCGGGGGTACGTCTTACGTCAGCTCAAACTTCAGGTTGATCGCGGCCAGCAACCAGGACCTCAAGGAGATGATCGCGGCGGGCCGCTTCAGGACGGACCTTTTTTATCGCCTCAACGTATTGCAACTCCCGATCCCTCCGCTGCGGGAGCGGAGGGAGGATATCCCGGTGATCGCCGCCCACATGCTGGCTAAAATGTGTGAGGAATCCTCGCTCGCCCCTATCTCGGCAGATCCGAGAGCGGCCGAGGCCCTTTTCAACTACGACTGGCCGGGCAACGTACGGGAGCTGTATAATGTCCTGAGCCGCGTGCTTTCTTTCCTGGAAGGCGACGTGATCCGCCTCGACGATCTGCCCGTTCATATCCAGAACCGGAGCCGGCCGCCCGGCCGCACCTCTAGCCTTTCTGCCGATTACATATATTACTCCATGTTGGGAGGCACTGGTCTGCCCCTAAGGGAAGCCGCCTCATCGGCCGAAAAGGAGAGCATAGCGAGGGCTCTGGCGGCTTCCGGGAATAACAAGGCCAGGGCAGCAAGGGCGCTTGGCATACACAGGACGCTTCTGTACAAGAAAATGAAGAAGCATAGCATCTGCTGACCGGGTCCCGGTCCCTGTAGACAAATTGATACACACGCCTTTTTAGCAACCGGAGAAATAAAGGACGGGCGTCAGCAGATCCTGGGGAACTGGTCGCTCGCGAGCATCTCTACTATGCGCTTTGCGCCGAAAGGGTTCCTGATGGTTACCGTGCCGGGGTGGTCGGCCGTTACCCGGCCGATGAGCGCGGCGTCCCTGCCGTACTTGTGAGCCCTCATAACTTCGAGGATGCAGCCTGCTTGATCCTCCGCCACGACGGCCACGAGCTTCCCCTCGTTTGCGAGGTATAAGTAATCGAGGCCGAGCATCTCACAGGCTGCGGCGACCGCCTCGGAAACGGGCAGGCGATCCTCTTCTATCTCTATCCCCACCGACGATGCAGCGGCGATCTCTTTAAGCGTCGTGGCGATGCCTCCCCTCGTGGGGTCCCTCATGGCGTGGACGCCCGCAGCCCCGGTGTCGAGCATGGCACTCACAAGGCCGCTCAGAGGGGCGACATCACTCCTGACCGGGCTTACGAAGTGTAGGCCCTGCCGCTGGCTCAAGACGGTAACACCGTGGTCCCCTATCGTCCCGCTTACTATCACCGCGTCATCCGGCCTTGCGTGCTGCACGGAGACGCTTACGCCGTCGGGCAGGGAGCCGACGCCCGCAGTATTGATGAACAGCCCGTCGGCCGCTTGCCTTTCCACGACCTTGGTGTCCCCGCAAACAATGAAGACGCCTGCCTCGCCGGCCGCCTCGCTCATGGATGCTACTATCCGCTCCAGGTCCGCCAAAGGGAACCCTTCCTCGATGATGAAGCCTGCACTCAGGTAGAGTGGTTTGGCCCCGCGCATGGAAAGGTCGTTCACAGTGCCGCAGACTGCCAGCCGACCGATATTGCCGCCCGGGAAGAAGAGGGGTTTTACGACGTAACTGTCCGTCGTAAAGGCCGTCCTTCCGCGGGGCAGCTCGAGGGCGGACGCATCCTCCAGAGGCAGGAGCAGGGAGTTGCCGAAGTAGCGGACGAATAGACCCTCGATAAGCTCGTGGCTTAAACCCCCGCCGCTTCCATGACCGAGTAGTATCAGCTTTTCATCCATAGAGGTAGTAGGCGGAGCAGCTTCCTTCGGAGGAGACCATGCAGGGCCCTACGGGATGGGACGGGGTGCAGATCACCTTGAAAAGAGGGCACTCATCCGGCTTCATAACGCCCCTTATGATCTCACCGCAGTTGCACCCGTCCGGCACGAGGCCTTCCGGTACCTCTATGTCGAAAAGGCGCCGGGCGTCGTGTTGCGCGAACCCCTCCCGTATGGCCAGGCCGCTTCCGGGGATCGCGCCAAGCCCCCTCCATTTTGCGGGCGCTGCCTCGAAGACTTCCTCCATCATCTTTCTGGCCGGGATGTTCCCGGAAGGCGTGACGCTGCGCGGGTAAGCATTCGCGATCCTCGGAGAGACCGCCTCGCACTGGCGCACTATTTCCCTGACGGCCAGCAGGATGTCGACCGGCTCGAAGCCGGCAACGACAGCCGGTATATGGTAGTGATCCGGCACGAACCGCCAAGCCTCCGAACCGGTCACAGTGCTCACGTGGCCCGGACAGAGGATGGCGTCGAGGTCGATCTCCCGGGAATCGAGGATTGCCCGCATTGCCGGGGGCGTCAGCTTGTGCATGGAAAGGACGGAGTAGTTGGAAAGCCCGGAGGCGCGGGCTTCCGCTATCGATGCGGCCACTGCGGGCGCCGTAGTCTCGAAGCCGATGCCGAGAAAAACGACCCGGCATGAGGGGTTGCCCGCAGCGAGCGACAGGGCGTCAAGGGGGGAGTAAACCACCGTTACGCTGGCCCCGCCGGCCCTGCTCGTGAGCAGGCTCTCACTGCTGCCCGGTACCTTCAGCAGGTCGCCGAAGGTCGCGACGATGACGCCTGGGGTCTTGGAAAGGGCTATGGCGTAGTCTATGTCGCCATTGTCCGTGACGCAGACGGGGCATCCGGGACCCGAGAACATCTCGATGGTCGGCGGCAGTATTTGCCTGATGCCGAACCGGTGTATGGCGTGCGTGTGGGTACCGCAGAACTCCATCACCTTTATCCGTTTCTTCGATGCGGACCATATTTGCTTTTTCAGTTCTTCGACGATCGCCGGGTCCCGAAAGCTCTTACCCTTCTGCATCGATGCCAGCCATCTCCTCGAGGAGCCGGAACGTTTCCTCCGCCTCGGCACTGTCCATAACGCTTATCGCATACCCCGCGTGCATGACGACGTAGTCTCCGACCTTTACGTCGGGCGTGAAGAGTATATTGACTCGGGTCATGTTGCCGGCAAGCTCGCCGTCCGCCATGGCGCCGTCAATCTTTTTGATTAGCACGGGAACTGCCAGACACATAGGCGGATAGTATACGATATTCTCGGCCGCCCTACAAGGCCCGCCAGGTGTATCCTTCGGCAAACACTGCAGTTTACAACACGATGCATTTACTTTATATTATATAAGCGGTCCTTATGGGTATGTCTTCTATTTACCGTCTTGTGATATAAGGAAGCATATGCGTCTCTATTCGCTGAACTCGCTCATTATTTTCTCGCAGGTAGTTAAATGCAGGAGCTTCTCCAAAGCTGCCGATGTGCTTTTCATGACGCAGCCCGGCGTGTCGAACCACATTTCACAGCTCGAGGCGCAAACAGGTCTGACCCTTATCAAGAGGGATAGGAGAAGATTCGAGGTGACGAAAGAGGGGAAGACAGTATATCGATACGCAATGCGCATAGAGAAAATAGCGCGGGAGCTGGAGGACGAAGTGCGCGCTGCAAGGAACGAAGCCGCACCGGTCCTGCGCCTCGGCACGCCCATGAACTATGCCAAAAAGATCATGCCCTTCATCCTGGGCGGCTTTCAGCGGAAAAACCCGGGCATCAGGATCAAACTCGATGCGAATTCTTCGGAAGAGCTGGAAGAAACACTGCTGACCGGTCAGAACGATGTGATCATAGTGGCCACAAGCCATACCTCGAATAAAGTCCAGTCAATTCCCTTCGTCAGGGAAGAACTCGTGCTCATCACGTCGAAGAACCATCCCCTGGCGGCGCGAGAGAGCGTCTCCCTCTCGGACATCCGCCCTTATCCCTTTGCCCTGAGGGAAAAAGGGTCGGCCACAAGGGCGGCGGTCCTCGGCGCATTTTCAAAGATGAACATTCTGCCTTCCGTACTCGTCGAGGTGAACAGCACCGAATTTATCAAGGAGTGGGTGGCCCAGGATAAAGCCGTCTCGATTCTTATAAGGCGGGCCGTCGAGGGTGACGAAGATGACGGGTCTCTTGCGGTCCTGCCCCTTTCGGAGCCTCTGTATCTCGATGTGTCGGTATTGTTCCTGAAGTCGAAAAAGCATAAGCCGTCGATCCAAAGGCTCGTAGCTTACTTGAAAGGGATCAAGATGAGCCAGGACTTGAGGCCGGCGCCCCGGCGAGAGAAAGACTCCCAAGAAGCGGGCGTGAGCTTATGGTCTTAACCTCCGGCGGAAGAGCTTTGCGCGTGCGCCACGACGGCCTGGCCCAGACTGATGCCGCCGTCGTTGCAAGGGACCTGGCCGTGGGTGAAGCAGATCAAGCCTGCTTCCTTGAGAAGGTTCGAGGCCAGGCCGACGAGGAGCCTGTTCTGGAAACAGCCGCCGGAGAGCACGACGTTCTTTATGCCGGTCCTTGACGCGAGGACGGCGGCAACGTCCCTTACGATGCGGGCCACTGTCAGGTGAAACCGGAAGGCAATCTCCGGGAGAGGCACGCCGCTTCTGAGATCATGGCATATGGCGATGAGAAGGTCGCCGAGCCTTATCAGGGATGGGCCATCTCTTTCCTCGAAAGAGAAGGGGTAAGGATTTCCCGGCCCGCCGGCCGCCGCAGCCATTTCGAGGCCGACGGCAGCCTGCCCCTCGAAGGTGATCGTCCTCACCACGTTCAATAGGGCGGACACGGCGTCAAAGAGCCGGCCGGCCGAAGAGGTGAGGGGCGTGTTGATACGGCGGGCTATTTGGGTCGCAATGACTGCCCGCTCTTCCTCCGGTATGGCGAGAAGAGAAGGGAGGTCGCCTGTCTCGGCCCCCAGGGCGGCCAGGTACGCAAAGGCCAAGCGATAGGGCTTTCTTATCGATACCTCTCCGCCGGGCAGCGGCATCGGCTCCAGATGGGCAGCACGCTCGAAGCCCCCGTAGGAGGCGACCAGGAATTCGCCGCCCCAGACGGTGCCGTCGGGCCCGAACCCCGACCCGTCGAAGGCTACGCCTATAACAGGGCCGGTTAGGCCCCGCTCCGCCATACACGAGGCGACGTGGGCGTGATGGTGCTGGACGCCTACGAGCCGGTGCCTTCCTTCCTCCTTTCGGGCATAGCGGGTCGAGAGGTAATCCGGATGGAGATCGTGGGCTATGATCTCCGGTGAAATGCGGAACAGCTTTTTATAGAGCTCCACCGTGTCGGCAAAGTGGTCGAGGGTCTCCAAGTTTTCGAGATCGCCGATGTGCTGGCTGACAAAGGCGAACTCGTCCCTCGTCAGGCAGAAGGTGTTTTTCTCTTCGGCGCCCACGGCGAGGACGCCGTTTGTCTTGAAGGGAAGTTTAACAGGGTAGGGGGCATAGCTCCGCGCGCGCCTGATAGGCGCCGGCGACCCTTGCACCACTAGGCAGACGCTGTCGTCGTAACGGGAGTGGATCTCCCTGTCGTGAAATAGGAAATAGTCTGCGAGACCGCCGAGACGCCGCACCGCCTCGTCGTTGTCCTTTGCGATGGGCTCCTCGGAGAGGTTGCCGCTGGTCATTACAAGGGGCCCCGCGAAATCGCGCACGAGGAGGTGGTGCATGGGCGTGCAGGGAAGCATGACGCCCAGGTACCGGTTCCCAGGCGCCACAAGACGGCAGATAGTCGACCCCTCCCGCCAGCGGAGGAGTACGATGGGTGCTTCCGGGGCGGCAAGGAGCCGCGCCTCGTCTTCGTCGACAAGGCAATGGGCTAAGACTTCTTCCATGTCCCGCATCATGACGGCGAAAGGCTTATGGGGCCTTTTCTTTCTTTCCCGTAATATCTTTACCACGCCCGCGTGCGTAGCATCGCAGGCGAGCTGAAAGCCGCCCAGGCCCTTGACTGCTGCGACTGCGCCCCTGGCAAGGAGGCCGGCAGTCTCGGTTATGGGGTCTCCGCAAGGGACGGGCCGGCCGGCGCCATCCGCAAGCCATACCTTCGGCCCGCAAGCGGGACAGGCATTGGGCTGCGCGTGGAAGCGGCGGTCGAGAGGGTTGTCGTACTCGCGCCTGCACCTTTCGCACATGTGGAAGGGGGCCATTGTCGTGTTCGGCCTGTCATAGGGGATGTCCTTTATTATAGTGAACCTGGGGCCGCAGTTCGTGCAGTTGGTGAATGGGTAGCGATACCTTCTGTCTGCCGGGTCGAGAAGCTCGCCGACGCAGTCGGGGCACGTAGCGATATCGGGCGATACGAGCTGGTAGCCGGAATCGGGTCGGCTTTCCCGTATCTCGAAGGCATGGTAGCCTGAGGGCTTTCCGTCCGCCGCCAGGACCGCCTCTATCCTTGCCCTGGGAGGCGCGTCGCTCACGATGCGGCCGACGAACCTTTCCACGTCGCCTTTTTCGCCCTCGACCTCTATCTCTACGGCGCTGCTCGTATTGATGACCCAGCCCGAAAGACCGTGTTCTCTGGCTATCCTGTAAATGAAAGGACGGAAGCCTACTCCCTGGACGACGCCCTGGACGGTGATATGCTTCAGGACTTGATCGTTCTCAGCCAGTCTATCCACTCAGGGATCCCCTCCTTCGTGCGGCACGAGACCTGAAAGACAGGGGCCTTGGCGTTGACGGCTCGCACACCATCCATGAAGCGGGCTACGCTGAAGTCTATGAAGCGGACGATATCCATCTTGTTGAGGACGATCGCCTGAACGGTGCTGAACATGCCTGGATATTTGAAGGGCTTGTCGTCCCCCTCGGGCACCGACGCGACGAGCACCCTCACGTTCTCGCCGAGCTGGAACTCGGCCGGGCAGACCAGGTTCCCCACGTTCTCGATGAATAGATACTTCGCATTGTCCATGCGCAGCTTGTCGAGCGACGTTCTTATCATGGACGCGTCAAGATGGCAGGCCCCTCCCGTGTTGATCTGCACGACGGGCACCTGTTTTTCGCCCACCTTTTCCGCATCGAATGTGGAAGCTATATCACCCTCTATGACGGCGATAGGCTCGCCGAGCTCCTCTATGGTCCTGAGTATGAGACTTGTCTTGCCCGCCCCCGGAGAGGCCATGATATTGACGGCGACAACGCCCCTCTTCTTGAAAAGGAGCTTATTCTCGGCAGCCATCTGCTCGTTTGCATCCAGGATGTTCTTCACTACCTTGATCTTCATCGTCTAATCCTCCACTTCTATGCTGTCGAGATAGAACTCCCTGCCTTTGGCCACCTCTCCACCCCGTCTTCCACAGGCAGGGCAGACACCCCCTGTCTCCAAGCCGAACTCGCGGTCGCAGAAAGTGCACCGCACAAGGGCCGGTACCTTCAATACGGCGATGCGGGCACCCTCTGCGGGGGTGCCTTTTGCGATAACGTCGAAGCAGAACCGGATCGACTCCTCGACCACGCTCGAAAGCTCTCCTATTACGAGGTTGATCCCCGTTATCTTACGGTCCTGCGCCTCCCTTGTGGCAATGTCTACGATATTTTGCGTGATGGTCAGTTCGTGCATGCTCGTTCATTATATCACAAGGAGGAGCCGAAATGTAGAGGGTCCGGGCAGACCTCAGAAGGGGGGCGGGCCGAAAAGCACCCGCCCTAGCTTTGTTGCGGGTCCTTATCGTACCTTGACCTTCACCGTCGCAGCCAGGCCTTTCTTCAGATCGATGGCTAGTATGCTCACTTCCTCGCCGGGCGGCAGCATGCCTACGAACTGCCCCAGGGCCGATGTATCGGTGACGGTCTGGCCGTTAACTCTCAGTATGATGTCTCCCTGCTCGAAACCCGCAACGGCGAGGGGCCCTTTCGGCGCGACGGAGACGATTGCGACGCCGACTTTCTCGTCCAGGCCGAGCTTTTCGATCTCCTTCTCGGTGAGGTTGCGAAATGTGCCTCCGAGTTTTTCGTCCGCCGATGCGGAGAGCATCTTCTCCGCGTCTTTCAAATCGCCCATAGTTACGGTGAAATCCTGCCGCTTGCCCTGCCTCAGCACGGTCACTTTGACACGGCTGCCGATGGCAGTCATGCCCACCTCGTTCTGGAGGGCTCCTGCGTCGGCAACGGGCTTGCCCTGATAGGAAACGATAACGTCGCCCTTCATGATGCCGGCCTTGTCCGCCGGGCCCCCCTTGAGCGTCGAGACGATGAGCGCCCCTTTCGGGGTTTCAAGGCCGAGGGACTTGGCTTTCGCCGGGGTCAGCTCCTCTATGGTCACCCCCATCCAGGCTCTTTCGACCTTGCCGTGGGCTATCAGCGTGTTTCCTATGTGTACGGCTATATTGCTTGGCACCGCAAAGCCTATTCCCTCAGACCCGCCCGACTCCGTAGCAATTGCGCTGTTGATGCCGACCACCTCGCCCTTAAGGTTGAGCAGGGGCCCTCCGCTGTTGCCGGGGTTAATGGGTGCGTCGGTCTGCAAGAAGTCCTGATAACTGGTAGGGTCCAGGATGCCGCGCCTGTGCTTGGCGCTAATGATACCCTGAGTCACCGTCTGGTCGAGACCCCGGGGCTGGCCGATGGCGACGACCCATTCGCCCACTTGGAGCTTGTCGGAATCGCCGAAGGTGACCTTGGTCAAAGGCTCCTGAGCCTCGATTTTTATGACCGCGAGGTCGGTCTTTGGGTCGCCGCCCACGAGCTTTGCCTGATACCTGTTGCCGCTTGAGAGCAAGACCTCCAATTTCGAGGCGCCCCCCGCCACGTGGTAGTTAGTAAGGATGTGGCCTTTGGCGTCCATGATCATGCCTGAAGCCAGCCCCTTGAGCTCTTCGTGATACTTCTTCGGCACCTTTCGGTTGCCGAAGAAGCGTCGGAAGAAAGGGTCCTTTTCAAAGGGCAGAAGAGGGTTCGGCACCTCTTTGCGCTCGGTCACCTCGATATGGACCACCGCCGGGATGGTCTTCTTGGCCACGTCGATTATAGCGGTGGCAAGGTCAACTGCGTAGACCCGGCTGCCCCCCGCCCATAAAAGGGCCAGAAAAACAAGTGGCACCGAGGCGTAGCTTCTAGCCAATGAACGGTGTGAGAACGGATGACGTTTCAGCATACCCCCCCCTGTATTTGACATCGGCCCGCTTGTCTCCCCTCGTCAAGGGAGCCTTCGGGCAGCACCTCGCGATTGGGACCCGTAAGGCAACGGATACACTTCTATTAATTAATGCGGAGATAGCCGTGCGTCAAGGCAGAATGGAGGGGTCAGCAAATGCCTCCAATTGCCGGGGGCTCAATCCCCCTGTTTGCATGGGAAAAAAAGAGCTTTGACCGGCGAGCCCGGCCTTCAAATAAGTTTGTAAGCCTTTTCGGCAAACAGCCGTATGCAGGCATCGACGACCTCGGGGTCATACAGGACCCCTTTGTAGCGGTGTACCTCCCCAAGGGCGGTCTTCGTGCCCCTGGCGGGCCTGTATGGGCGGTGGGAGGCCGTTGCCTCTATGACGTCGGCAACGGTGATAATCCGCGCCTCAAGCATTATCTCTTCACTTTTCAAGCCCTGCGGGTACCCCGAGCCGTCGAGTTTCTCATGATGTTGAAGTATGATCCGGGCGATAGGCCAGGGGAATTCCACGTCCTTGAGCACATCGTGTCCGGTTTTCGGGTGGTCCTTGATCAGCTCGAATTCTTTCTGCGAAAGCGAACCCGGCTTGCTGAGTATCTCCGAAGGCACGGATATCTTTCCGATGTCATGGATGACCCCTGCCATCCGGATCCCTTCGACCGTATCGTGGGAAAGACCCATCTCGACGGCTATGGAGGCGGCGAGGTCGGCAACGCGCTTCTGGTGTCCTGCCGTATAGGGGTCCTTCATTTCGACGACGTGCACTATCGCCTCTATCGTTCCCCCAATGGCCTTTCGAAGGTTCTTCAGCGTTTGTTCGAGCCGCTCTTCTGCCTGCTTTCGTTCTGTGACGTCCCGCACAATTACCTGTACGAACATCTCTTTGCCCACCTCTACGCGGTTGAAGCTTATCTCTGCGTCGAAGGCGGTCCCGTCGTGCCTTAATAGCCGCCATTCGGAGAACCGGGACGCGCCCGAAAGGGCGAGCCGTCCCTCAAGCACGAGCTTCTCTTTTGAGTCCGTTCCATCAGGCTGCACTGCCGGTGCGAATTCTAGGGGGGAGTGGCCGATGATAGCTTCCCTCGTGCAGGCCAACATATTCAGGCCCTGGGGGTTGCAATCGGCGAAAACCTTTCCTTTGATAAGAAATATGGCGTCATTGGCATACTCAAAAAGCGTCTTGTACTTGTACTCGCTCTGCTCGAGGGCCTTGGTGATGCGCTTTCTCGACAGCGCAAAGGCGAATATCTCCCCCACGATCTTGAGCAATGAGATGATGTTCTCGGACCATGTCTTGCGCGGATAAAGGCTTTCGAACCCGATAAACCCCATGATTGAATAGCCCGATACTATGGGCACCGCGACGATGGACCGGAGGCCCCTTTCATGGAATACGAGCCTTTCCCGCATTGCTTCCGGGGGGAGCTTCTCGACGTCCGCTATATGGACCACCTCGCAGCCCCTTATCCTTTTATAGAGCCAGGGGAGTGTTTCGGCCGACATACGATCTATATGGCTGGAAGCTCCGTTGGCGCACCACTCGTGCGTCATTTTCGCCGTGTCGTCCTCCCCGTCGAATTGAAAGACGCAACTCCTGTCGACGCCTGCAAAAGTACCTACCGCCTTGAGAACGTCTTCGATCCCGTCATCGGTGTCCTCGGGCGGAAGACTTATGAAGTTCGTCGATAGTCCGAAAATCATCCTGAGCAGCGCCCTGGCGTCTCCGGACTGCTTTACAAGTCTTCTAATGGCGGACCTCTCTTCTCGGGAGCGATGCGAGACGGTCAACGGCCGACTCGGCGCACCTCGCCTTTTTTGCTCCGTCCTATGGATTATCGGCGGAATTTGTTAATATTTTAAGGGTACAAATCGTTTTGAGCTTAATTATGTTCATTTTATATTAATTATCCTCCGTCTTTGCCCGACCGGGCTGCATGGAAAGACGGGTCCGGATCGACAAGGCCGGGGTGCCTTTCCAGGGCCAGTCCCAGGCTTTCCGGGGTTAGTGGGAGCGGCTGCTATTGCAAGGGCCGGGGAATTCGGCTTACTATATTCCGGTGCCGGAATATGGAGACGCCGGAAGGGAGAGGTCGTGGACGTAAAGGAACCGGTTGAGGTTGCCGTCGAGCCGGGGGGCAGGGTCGTCTACGTAAGTCGCGGCTCCACCCTGGCTTACGCGGCGGCGGAAGCCGGACTGGAAGTAGAGCTGCCCTGCGGAGGCAAGGGAAAGTGTTATCGCTGCGCCGCACAGGCGGACGGCAAGCTTAACCCCGTGACTGCCGCCGAAAAGGCGGCCGGCCGGAGAGGCTTGCTAAAGGCCGGGCAGCGTCTCATGTGCCAGGCGAAGATCCTCGGCCGGGCGGCGGTTCAGGTCCCTGAGACGGCCGCTTCCGGCTCTGCCCAGATAATGGAGGACGGCAGGGGGTCAGGCTCCCATTCGCTAGACCCCAACGTGAGAAGAGTCCTTCTCGATCTCGCGCCGCCGAGCCTGGAAGACCAGGCAGGGGATAGGGAGCGCCTCGAGCGCGCTTTGTCGGCGGACGGAATAAATCCTTCCTTCGATCTGTCCGTGCTGTTCCGCCTCGGCTCGCTCTTGCGGGACAGCGGGTTCAGGTGCGCGGTCACGCTCATAGGCGACGAGGTCGTCGACATACGATCCCCGGACGGCAGTTCTGTCCTCGGCATGGCCTTCGACATCGGCACGACGACGGTGGTCGGCTACCTCATGGACCTCGCCAGCGGCAGGGAGCTTGCCGTCTCTTCAGCGCTCAACACCCAGGTGCGCCACGGCTCCGACGTCATATCCCGGATAATGTACGGCGTGGAGGAGACAGGCGGGGTAGAGGTCTTGAGCCGGCTCATAAGGGACCTGATGAACGAGCTTATCGGAGAGGCCTGCGGCGCTGCCCGGATGGACCGCCTTGCGATATACGAGGTCTCCGTTGTCGGTAATACTGTCATGACGCACCTTTTCCTGGGGATCGACCCGCACTACCTGGCGCTGGCGCCTTATGTTCCGGTGACAAGCGGCACCGTCGCCGTCAAGGCCCGGGCTCTTGGTTTGGCTATACACCCTGAGGGAAACGTTTACGTCCTGCCCGGGATAGGCAGTTTTATAGGCGCAGATACTGCGGGGGTGATCGCTGCTTCCCGCTTCCACGAGGGGCGGGAACCTGCGCTCGCCATCGACATAGGCACGAATGGAGAGATCGTCGGAAGGAATAGGGCGGGCGAGCTCTTCGCGCTGTCGACGGCGGCGGGACCCGCCTTCGAGGGCGCCAGGATATCGAGCGGCCTGCGCGGTATGAAGGGGGCCATAGAAGGCGTAAGGGCCTCTGGGTCGAGGCTCGTTGTCAATACTATCGGGAAGACCGAACCTGTCGGCATATGCGGCTCGGGTCTGGTCGACGCTCTGGCGGTAATGCGAAAGATAGGGGTGCTGACGGAAACCGGCCGGCTCCTCGAGCCGGACCCCCGGGCGCCTGGGGACAGCCTGGGCCGCCGCGTCGTGCGGGGGCAGTCGGGCACCGAGTTTGTTTTGGTAAAGGGCCGCCGTGACAGAACATCCATAGCCGTTACACAAAAGGACATAAGGGAGCTTCAATTGGCCAAGGGTGCCATCACCGCGGGGATAAAGATAATGCTCGATCAGATGGCCGTTGATAAGAACGATCTCGCGGAGGTGCTTCTTGCCGGCGCGTTCGGCAACTACATCGACAAAGCCAATGCCCGGTCCATAGGTCTTTTGCCGGACATCCCCCTTGACCTCATCAAGCCCATAGGCAATGCTGCAGGCGCCGGGGCCAAGGCCGCCCTGCTTTCAAGGGAAGTCCGGAGTGAGACGGAGACTATAGTGAGGCGCGTGAAGGTGATCAATCTCGCCTACAGATCTGATTTTCAGAGAAGGTTCCTCGAAAGCATGTCACTGAAGGAGGCTTGACAAACACCATGAAAACGATCGACGTTCACAACCACCTATATCCCAGGGAATGGATGGAATATCTGCGCGGCAGGCCGGGGTCCCCCACTATGGAGCAGACAGGGCCTACCAGCTTCGTATTCTCTTACGAAGGCATGCGACTTGCGACCGTCAGTCTGCCCGGCCACTACGATCCGGAGGCAAGGATAGCGGACATAGATAGTTACGGTATCGACGTGCAGGTAGTAAGCCTGACAACGCCAAGCGTCGAGCTCATACCTGCGGCCGAGGGTGTCTTGTGGGCAAAAAAGGTGAACGACATTCTCGCAGAGCTTTGCCGCAGCTACAGGGGCAGGTACTATGCTTATGCGACACTGCCGTATCAGGACGTGAAGGAGTCTGTAAAGGAGATGGAGCGGGCGTCCAAAGAGCTCGGCGCCAAAGGGGTGACCATGTTCTCCAACCTGAAGGGCGAGCCCATCTATGCGCCCCGATTCATGCCCATCTACGAGGCAGCCGAAAACCTGGGCCTCCCTCTTTTCATACATCCCGCGCCGCCTATCACAACGCAGGCTTTGAAGAGCGTCGATATGCCTCTTCCCCTTTACGGCTTCATCCTCGACACTACTATGGCTGTTACAGGCCTCATCTTCAAAGGCGTCCTCGACCGGTTCCCTAAGCTGAAGATCATCCACGCGCACCTCGGGGGCGTTTTTCCCTACCTTGTCGGCAGGATCGACGATTGCTTCAGGACTTATGCGAAGGATTTCCACTTCTCCCTGGAGAAGGACCCCACGGACTACTACAAGGAGAATGTATACGTGGACGCAATTTCATTTCACCTGCCCGCCATGAGGTGTGCTCTGGAATATCTCGGCACGGACCATGTAATGATAGGCACCGATTACGCGCACCCCATCGGCGGCCCCGAGAGAGTCATGACGTTCGTAGAAGCGCTAGGTCTCGAAGAAGAGGACAGGGAAAAGATCTTTTACCGGAATGCCGAGAAGCTCTTCGGCATATAGCCCTGCCGGCCGCCGGGAAAGCGGTCCTTCCGGTTCACGGCGAATTCGCCGGTGCTATCTCGCCCGCGCGCCGCAAAAGGGGTGTCATCGATAATCCCTGCACGAAAATTGAAAAGGCGACTACTGCAAACGTCACGGAGATAATCGTCTCCCGGGCAGGCACCGAAGGTGGGAGCCCCACTGCCAGTGCAAGCGCCAGGGCGCCGCGAAGGCCCCCCCAAAACAGAATGAATTGGTGCGTGCCCTTTACGCGCAGCTCGGAGCGGCCGAAGAGAGCGCAGCAAGGGTAGACCGCGACCGCCCGGCCCAGCAGCACGAGTAGGACGGCGACGATAGCAGGAGCCAGTACGCTTGCGAAATTCTGGTGGGACTGGTGTATCCCGATGCCGACGAATATCAAAGAATTAGCTAGAAACCCGAGGTATTCCCAATAGGCAGCGAGGGTCTCTCTACCTCGGGGAGAAATAGCCCCTATCGGTCCCAGGTTGCCGACGAGAAGGCCGGCTGTCAGGCAGGCGAGGACACCCGAAAAATTAAAGTGGTCCGCGAGGAGAAAAGAACCGTATGCGGCGATAGTGGTGAAGGTGAATTCGACTAGATAGTCCTCCGTCCTTCCCGCAAGGAACAAGATGACGCCGCCCATAAGACCCCCACAGAGCACTCCCCCCGCAACGGTAAGAACCAGTGTCCTTGCAATACCGCCGATGGTCGGGGCGCTGCCGCCGCCGGCGGCGAGGATCACGCCGAAAAGGACGGCTGCCGTTCCGTCGTTGAAGAGGCTCTCCGCTTCGACCAGTAGCCGAAGCCTGCCGTGCACTCCTGCTTCCTTGAAGGTGGCGATCACGGACACAGGATCGGTTGCCGCAATGAGCGCGCCGAACAGCAGCGCACTGGCCCACTCCCAACCTGCAAAATACCTCATCCCCAAGGCGGTTGCCGCCGCCGACAGACATACCCCGACCGTGGCCAGCACAAGGATCACGGGCAAAGCCTTTCTTAGTTCCTTCCAGCGGATTTGAATCGCCGCCTCGAAAATCAGCGGCGGCAGGAAGACATTGAATATCAGGTCCTTAGAGAACGGAACACCCGAGAAAAAAGGAAAAAGCGATAAGACAATCCCGGCAAATACTAACCCGACAGTGTAGGGGACCTTGAACCGCCTTGCAAGTATGGACACCACGCCTGCGATGAGCAGCAAGGCCAAAAACCGGTCCAATTTTACGATGATTTCCAATTATTTCTCTCTTTGTGTCTCTCGCCGGATTTCCAATATTAACGTAGTGTCTTAGAGGGGGTTCAACAAGCACCTATTATGAATTGGACAAGAAATACAATATCGTCTACGGCGGACTGGTCGAGCTAGTGGCAAACGCTATGACGGATATTCCTCCCATGCTGTAGATACCCTGAAGGGTTTCATATACGCAGGCCCGGACGCGTGACTCCTGAAAACGTGTCCTGGCCTGACCTTCCTGTACAGCCCACCCTCGGTTGTCATCGGCTATGTTTTGGGATGCTTGGTCTTTGAGGTGAAGTGGCAGCCGCCGCAATCCATCAAGCCCCGCGAATTCTCGAGCACTCCCCCCTGGTCATGGCAGCTTCGGCACATTTTTTCAGCAGCGGGGATCGGGTGTGTCGCCTTGAATGCGCCAACCGCATTATCGTTGAGCATCAATACCGCACGCCGCGCGACCGAACCCGTTAGCCAGGCACACCGCTCGGCACGCTCCTTCGAAAAGGACTTGACCTTCGAAACTTTACACCAATTTGTTACAGAGACATGGCAGAGTGGAGACCGGGAGACGGACGGCACGATCTGGAACCTCGGTTTCTTCGGTTGGTAGTCGGGCAGCGGCTCCTGCTCGTACCAGTTGTAAAGCTCCCTGATAAGAGCGAAGGCCCTATCCTTTTTCTCCTTATCTGCGCCCCCGACCGTCAGGAAAATGGCCATCGCCGCACCGTTCAGCGCGCCGCACAAGGTGGAGATTCCCGCAACACCGCCTTCCCCGAAGACCATCATAGCCGTGGGAAACGTGTTGTACGGCCCGCCCACCTCCTTACACAGCTCGCCCACTATACCGTCGAAGGCTCCGTAGCAGCAGGCACCCTTGTAGTATCCCTCGTAGCCTCGCTCCGCGACTGTGTCCGGGTCCAGCTTCTTGTAAGGCCACGGAAGCTCGGCCGCTCCTGCCCGGGACTCCGCGGCAATACCGTCAGGAATCCGTGCAACCCCTCCAAGGCCAAGGCCCAAAAGGACCCCTCCTGCACCTTTCATCAGATCTCTTCTCGAAACGCTCATGGGCAATACCTCCCTGGATAATTACGGCAGCCGCAATACAGGATCGGCATTCATGGTCCATTGCTGTTATTCTTCCGTACAGCAGCCTATGATTTTACATGACTCGATGTCAATATATTACGCCGGCCCGCGGGATGGTAGGGAATATCGAGGCTGCTTGGCTCAAGGCGCGTCTGAAAGACCTTTCAATGGAAGGGAGGCGATGAGCAGGTAATGATAGGCTCCTATGTCGGCCACCCGATCGATGTTGAAGCCGAAGGCCGACAGCACCTCTTCCGCCTCTTTTTCGGACAGCCTTATCCGAACAGGTGGCCCGGGACCGTTGTCGACTTTCTTGAACTCCACTATGACGAGTCTCCCATGCGGTCTCAACACCCTGACCGTTTCCCGCAATGCCACCTCGCCGGTCCCCTCGCGCGGGAGATCGTGCAGGACCGTGGCCATCAGGCAGATGTCGACGGACCTGTCGGGGAGAGGGATGCCTTTGTTCACGTCGGCGGTCAGCGTCCTGACGTTACCGAAGCCCAGGCGGGAGGCCCGCTCCCTGACCTGAGCGAGCCCTTCCTCCCATGCGTCTACCGCATAGATGGAGCCGGCCGGTCCGATGGCCTCGGCCAGGGCGATCGTATAATCGCCCCTGCCGGAACCGACGTCGAGCAAAGCCGTCGATTTCTCTACCCGGAGCTCCTCGAAAAAACGACGCCGGTCGATGAGACCGAAGGTGCCGTGACCGGCCCCCGGCGGTCTTTGTCCTTCCGCCACGAGTAGACCCCTCCCTCTATTTTCCGCAGTCTGTCGGCCGCTCCACGCCCTTGCCCGGTCCTGAAAACCGGGCCCTTACTTCTCGACCACTACGACAAAATCGTAAGTCGTGCCGCCCTGGAGCTGTGCCTTTATCCCCGCCATGCCGGGCGTAGACCCGACCGCGACATGAAAACGCGCTATACCGAGGCGCGAGAAGCCTGGGCCGAAGGGCTCGGGCTTAAGGGTCACGGGGACGCCGCTCAGTGTCACCGTCCCTATCGGCCGGCCGTCGCTCAAGATATCGAGACCTCCCTTTGCGGCGGGCCGCAGCGAGATCGCGGAGCGGCAAACATCGGGCAGCGTGACGAGGATGTCTATGGGCAGGCCCGCTGCCTGGCCCGCCTTCACGCGCTGCCAGTTCTCGTCGCGGCTCGCGTGAAGCTGGTTATAAGCTGCCACGTTCGGAACGGGTTTAGAAGTGATGCGAGCGACAGCCAGCGACTTGTCTGACAGATCGCCGGCATCCGCGTATTCGATGGTAATGGGGTAGTCGCCCGCCTGGGGGTTGATGGGGCCCCAGCGCAAGTGGATCGATTTGAGACCGGGCCGCTCGGGCGGACCTGCCGGAAGCGGAGCGGTAAGCTTGAGGACTATCGTAAGGGGGTCGCCGGGATCAAGACCCACAGTGAAAGGCGCCTCTATTGCTCCATGAGGCCAGCCGTTCAGGAGGACCGCCTGGGGACTATGGGCAGACTGGGGCGTGAATTCTTTCGGGAACGTGAACCGAAAGGTTGCGCCCGCTGGAAAGGCGTAGCCCTGAACGAAAGGGTCCGGCGACTTGTCGAAGTAAACCCACGCCTCGAAGGGATATCCGGCTGCAAGCCCCTCGCTCGACATAGGCTGGTAAACGATTGCCGCGGCCGGTGCTGCCGCGTACGCGGCAGGAGAAAAGAGAAGAAGAATCAGTGCGGCGCCGAGGACGGCCGCTCGCCTCGGTCGAAGCGAAGCCGTTTCCGGAGTTGAATGATGTCTCACGACCCACCTCCTTCAAGTCTTGTTTTCGTTGCAGGTGACCTGTTTCCTCTCAGATCGCCGGTGTAGGCACGTCCTCCCAGGCCGTTGCCTTCTTGACCCGGGTGACGTCCGCGATTTCGCCCGTTTTCGCGTCCACGTCGACGAAGCTGACCGGGGTCCTCGTGGTATTCACGGAAAGGAGCGCACTCCCAGATAGGTGTCCGCCGCCGTGGCCTATCTCTACCACCGCCACCCTCCTGTAGGTGCAGGTATTGCAATCGCCGTCTGCCGTCTTTTTCCGTACAGGGCAGTGGTGCCTCCTCGCGACCGCGGGGTCCACGTGGAACATCTGCGCCATGTGGAGCGACGGCGAGGCCCGGAGGTGCTGGAAAGGATGGAGCACCCATTCGTTTATCATAGCAACCGTATGGTGTTGTTTGTATAAATGGAACTCAGTTCCCGTGTCTGCGATCATCCCCTGCATTATGTAATCGACGGGCATTACGTAACCAATATAATCTTTATCACCTGACATATCAGCGTCAACCCCGCCGTTTTTGAGGATACCCGCAAGGACGGCCGTGGAGAGCGCCCTGTCCTCGGGCAGAATGGAGAGGAGGGTGAGGTTCCTCTTCGATTCGAACAAAAGCGAGTTGAGCGTTATCGACCTTAAGAGGAAGCCCGTTCCCATCACTACGACAATTATGCAGAGCGGCATGACCGAGTATCGCAGCGCACCGGCAGGGAAAAATGAAACATATCTTTCAATCCCCTTAGGCACGAACATGCCCGTCCGGTCCATGTAGTCCCGGTAAGATCGGCCGTACTGGTCCAGCATCCTCTTCTCCTCGTCCTTCGCGAGGAAATAATAGAGGATGAACATGACCGACAGGCTCGCAAGCACGATAAACCTGGGCCAGAGTATGCTCATCCCTATGCCCCATGTCCCGAGGGCCGTATACTGGGGGTGGCGGATGACGCGATAGAGACCGTGAGAGGCGACGCCCCATTTGAAGATCTTGCCCAGGTAGATCTGCAGCGCGCAGACGACGAAGGTGATCGAGCCCACGACGAAGCAGACGGAGCCGAAGACGCGGACGGTTTTCAGAAAAAGTGTGGGAGGCAGGACCATGTGGGGCAGGAAGAAAGCGGTGAGCCATCTTGTGGCCGTAAAGCTGTCGAGCCAGTGGAATATGGGGTTGAAGACGGAATAGAAGAAAAAGGCGAAGGGGCTTATCATGATCATGATCTCGAAGGCCATGACGAAGAAGGCGAGGATGCCTATACGCGCTACGGCCCTTCCCATCATCCCTTCGATCTTTGTCCTTAACATATGTTACCTCCTTGTGGAAATTGCCTGGTCGAGTGCGGCCTTGAGGTCCTGCATGGTCCAGTCTCCCTGGAACGGCCCCGGACCGGAGCCCGAAGGGAAACCCGCGAATCTTACTACCTTCCGGCCCAGCTTGACGCTTTGCGCGCCGTCTATCCAGATGTTTAAGGGGACATGCTCGTGAAGACCCTTCCCGGCCGCGAATTGCTGTGCCTCTTTCGTGTCGGCGTCGTACCAGGAGACCGCGATCTTCTCCCCGTACTTCGAGAAGACGGCTTTCAGCTCCCTCATCGTGGGCTGCATCGGCTCGTGGTTCATATAGAGGACGTCAACACGTACGATGCCGGCATGAGCATTGACGCCAAAACAGAGGATCACAAAAACCAGCGTGCAGAAAAGGGACCACATTAGACCCCCCGTATGCAGGGTTACCGCGCGGGCGGACGCAACAGCGTCTTTCTTCGAAGTCACGGGCACATGGCCTCCCTGCGCTGGTCCATCGCTCCACGGACAAGGTCGAGAAACCGCTTCTGCTGGTCCTTGTCGAGCATGGACTTGAATTCGAGCATGTGGAAGACCATAGTCTTCTGCATCTCTTCCTGTATCTTATTGATCCGGGCTATAGTCTCCTCGATCGCCTTGCGGTCAGGGTTTTCGGCTGCCATAAGGTCGAGAAGGGAAGCCCTTAAGCTGTCCACCTCCTGTCTCTTTTTCAGAAGGGCGCTGTGGAATACTGCCGCCTTTTCCTGGAAGAGCTTCACCTGCTCCGGTTTCAGGGACAACTCCTGGAAGAGCATGCCTGGGCCGAACGAGGCGGGCATGCCATGCATGGCAGCCGGCCCTGCAAAGGGCGGGAAGGAAGGGTGAGTATGCCTGTAATGGGTGTAGGCCGCCGCGCCGAGGAGCGAGAGGTTCAAGAGCAGGGAGAGGATAAGGATATACTTCAAGATGCTATTTTTCATCGGCTCCCTCCACGAGTGTTGCATAGACTCCGCCTATGGAATCACGAGGCGTCGCTTGAAGGAGGTCGAGGGAGAAAGTTTCCCTCACGGCCGCCTGTGTTTCCGATGTCACGTTGCCGGACATCCTGTCCCCGACCAGCATATTTCCCGACATCACGCCGATCAGCATAATCACGAGGGCGAAAGCGACTTCCACGGTCCGCAAGAAGAGGGGCCGGCTGGTGAGGAGGCGCCAGAGCCGTGAAAAAAGACCGGCTTCCTCTATTTCCTCCAGGTGCGCCATTACCCTCGTGGCGAAGCCGAAGGGCGCCTCGAACCTTTCGGCACAGGCGAAGAGCTGGTGCATATTTTGGGTTTCTTCCAGCTCTTCTTTACATGCCGGACATTCCTGAATGTGAGAGGTGAATAGCTTCAACTCGTCCGGTGCAAGCTCGTTGTCCATATACGGGGAGATCATCTTCCTTATTTGTGAACACTTCATTTTTCTCCCTCCTGCCTGTTAGACGTATACGGTTTGATTTTGTTCAGTAAATTTTTCTTCATCCTATATCCTTCCCCCCCAGAAGCCGCCTCAGTTCTTCCCGCGCCCTGGATATCCTCGATTTTACCGTTCCCACGGATATGGCGAGCGTATCTCCGATCTCCTCATACGAAAGCCCTTCCATCTCTTTCAGGATAATCGCCGCCCGCAGGCCATCCGGCAGTTTTTGAAGGGCCGCCTGGATGGCCCGACCGGTCTCCTTCGATTGATAGAGCCGCTCCGCCGAAGGTTCCGATGAAGGTATGCCCTCCACTGAAGGCGTAGTTTCCATGGAATCGGTCACCTCGTGCGCTTTTCTCTTCTGATCGAGACAGGTGTTGACGGCGATGCGATAGAGCCACGAATACAAGGCACACTCGCCCCTGAAGTCTTTCAGCCGGCCGTAGGCCTTCAGGAACACCTCCTGGGCCGCGTCCTGGGCGGTGTCCGGGTCGTGCAGCGTGTAGCAGCAGAGGTTGTAGACCTTGTCCTGGTATTTGCGCACCAATTCCTCGAAGGCCGAAACGCTCCCATCTATGAAGCGTTTCACAAGATCTGCATCATCAGCGAAAGGCGCCATAACCCCCTGCTCTCAGCTACGAAGGACCTGTTCCGTCACATGAAATTCTTGTCGTTTGATCGGAGCCATTATTCCCCCTGCTGTATTATGCCTCTTCTTACACAGGTTTTCGAGAACTGAGCCATCCTGCTCGACAGGAAATAGGTATGAAGGACCGCGAAGACCGCAAGGGCAGGATACAGGACGAAGGCGATCTTGAAGGCGAAGAGAAAGGCTTCGGCAGCGGAGTAATTCCCCATGAGGTTGATTATACCGTAAAACCCGAAAATGACGGGCATCACTGTCCCGACGTATTTCCCGATCATTTTGAGTTCCTGATCCCTCCGGTTGAAATACCGTATTCCCATATCATCGAGCGTCCACAGGAGAGACAGCAGGAGGGAGACGAACACGGTGATCAGGGTGATCAAGAGAAAGCGCCTGATCTCAAAGTGGCCTTCGGGTATAAGGAGTGAGGACCCCACCGACGGTCCGGCCACAAGCTGAAGGACGCCAAGGAGCTTCGTGCCGAAAAGCAGGCCTATGCCGATCCCCTGGAACGGCCTGAAAAGCCAGTGCCTGATCGGCTCGACCTTCAATTCCCGTGCCCGTTCTATCTGAAGAAGGACGGCTGATTTGCTTCGAATGAAAAAATTATAGATTCCCGGCAGAACGAAGAGCGGGATGCACAGGATGGACGCGAAGCGCAAAAACCTAAGTGGTGCCTTGCAGGCGACCCGCCAACCCGCAAGAGGCGCATGGTCGCCATAAAAGAAGGGGATGGCGACAGTCACGAGCAATACGGCTGCAATGGGATACATATCCCTCAACCAGTGGCGCATTCGATCTGAATTCAAGCTGCCACCTGCTCGCTTCACCCAAACACGTCCCGGGCCGGTAAGTGATAGATAACCGAGGCCTTTCGTTTTCACCTCTCTGCGTTGTTAGACGAATGAGACTCGATTTTGTTCAAAAGATTTTTGCCTGGCCAATTGTCTCTCCTATCCTGATTTAACATGAACCGGCAGGTGAATAATTGTCTTGACAGAATTACGAGCATATGCTTATAATGTGTAGATGTCAAGACCGAAAAAATTCCGTTGTGTAAACTGTCGCCCCGATGCCTCCTATTTCAAGCCGCGGGGCATCCCGCTCTTCGAGCTTGAAGAGGTCTGCCTTAATCTTGACGAGGTGGAGGCCTTGAGGCTCTGCGACCTGGAAGGCCGGTATCATGTGGAGGCAGCTCGGGAGATGAAGGTCTCTAGGGCTACCTTCGGCCGTATAGTCAACGAGGCGAGGCGCAAGGTGGCCGAGGCCCTTATCAAGGGCAAGGCCCTCAAGATAGAAACGAACGACATTCCCAAGGAGGACGCAGAATGAAAGTGTGTTTCGCGGTCGAGAAGAACGAAGGCATCAACAGCGCGGTCTACGGACATTTCGGTACGGCACCTGTTTTTGTCATGGTCGATACGGAAACGGAAGGCGTCGGCACGGTCGGCAACAAGGACCTAAACCACGTGCACGGCGCGTGCAACCCGTTTCAGGCGATCGGCGGTCAGGCAGTCGATGCGGTTGTCGTGGGAGGCATAGGCGCGGGCGCCATCTCGGGGCTCAATGCGAGGGGCATTAAGGTATACCGGTCCGGGGCTGAGACGGTCAAACAGAATATGGACCTCCTGAAAGCGGGAAAGCTTCCCCTCCTCACCTTGCAGCACGCATGCGGGGGACATACGGATGGCAGCTGCGGGCATCACTAAGCCGACATAGGAAGGATAATACCCATGCCGATCTATGAATATCGCTGTGAGAAATGCGGTGCAATAGCAGAGGTTCTGGTCCTGGGAAAAGAGGAGACGCCGGCCTGCGGGAAGTGCGGAGGCACCGACCTCGTGAAGCTTATGTCTGCTGCTAACGTCGGTTCAGGCGCCCCCTCTTTCTCTGCTCCCGAGCCTGCGGGCGGCTGCTGCGGCTCGCCCGGCTCGTGCGGCTCGCCGGGAAGCTGCTGCTCGGGCTAGGAAGAAGGGTGGAAGCATCATCCGAAAGAGAAGAGGTCGCCGGGAGTTCTCCGACCCTGGGCGACCTCTTTCTATCTTTCCTCCGCCTCGGCGCCACGGCCTTTGGCGGACCGGCCATGGTAGCGTACATAGGCGAGGTTGTCGTGAAGCGGAAGAAATGGCTCGACGAGCCGGCCTTCAGGGGCGGCGTCGTCCTCGCCCAGTCCCTTCCGGGCGCCACCATGATGCAGACGGTGGCGTACGTGGGCCTGCAAACGAAAGGCGCATGGGGCGCCCTGGTGTCTTATATAGGCTTCGGCCTCCCGGCTTTCCTCCTCATGCTCGGCTTTTCCGCCTTCTACGCCGCGTACGGGAGTCTGCCAAGGATAGCGCCGGTCTTTTCAGGACTCCAGGTGATCGTCGTCGCCATTGTCGCAAACGCGACCTACGCCTTCGGCAAAGCTTCCCTCAGACTTTATATGCACGTACTGCTTGCGGCCGCCTCGGCTGCGGCCTTCGGACTGGGCGCAAGCCCCTTCTATGTCATCCTTGGGTCAGCCCTTGCAGGAATGCTGCTTTTGAAAGAGAAACCGGAGCCGCAGCATGCAAGGGAAGGCAGAAAAAGTTTTGCCGCCGCCCCCGTCGTCATCCTTCTCGCTCTTCCGGCCTTTGGCCTTCTCTTCCTTAGTTTCGCCCGTCCGGGTGTTTTCAGGCTGGCCCTTCTTATGCTCAAGGTCGACCTCTTTGCCTTCGGAGGGGGCTTCGCCTCCCTGCCCCTTATGCTCCAGGAGGTCGTTCACGTGAGGGGCTGGATGGACGCGAGGACGTTCATGGACGGCATAGCCCTCGGTCAGGTCACACCCGGTCCCATCGTCATAACCGCCGCCTTCGTCGGGTATCTGACCCATCACATTTTGGGGGCCATAGTTGCCACAATTTCAATTTTCACCCCCTCTTTCCTATTGGTGATTCTTGTCGCTCCGTTTTTCAATAAACTCAAAGCTTCGCCCTACTTCGCGCGAGCCACGCAAGGCATCCTCTCCTCCTTTGTGGGCCTCCTCCTCTTTGTCACGATCAGTTTTGCAGCGGCAGTACCATGGAACTTGCTCCGCCTGCTCCTCGCGCTGGCGGCACTTGCCGCCCTCTTAAGGAAGGTCGGTCTTCCTTACGTCGTGCTGACCGGGGCAGCGCTCTCCTTTCTTCTATTTTAACAAGGGGCGGCTTGATAGAATGAACCCGTCCGGACAAACGATTCGTTGAGACAAACGTCGAACGGCAAGACGGGCGCGTTCATGTTCGACTACGGCCTCGACGCGCAGGGCGTAGAGGGACAGGGGGTTCGCCCACGGCACCCTGCGCATTGAAGCTATCCTCCGGAACGCCCTCTCTTCGAGAAAGGCCTCGCCGCATCCGACGGGACGCCTTCGAGAAAGTCGGCCGGCGCGCTGTTGACAGGGCTTGGCCTTGGCACTATATAGGTCGATACGACGTTATCGGTTCAAGGGGTATTTATGCCGCGCGAAAAGAGCACAAAAGACTTCGGGGAGCGCGGACTAAGGGATAGTGTACCTTCTCCTACACCCCCGACCTCCCTTGACGTAAGACGATCCATACTTATATTGGTAAATAGCCGTCATGACTCGGTCGGACGGGTGCATGTCATAAATCCAAGGAGGCATATATGAGGCGAGTACTGTTACTTGTTGCCGTACTGGCGTTTGCTTCGACATTTCTTGTAGCCTGCAGCCACGTGACAGGCGAGACGGCCGGTCAGGGCCTCGATGACTCGGTCATCACGAGCGACATAAAAGCTAAGATAGTTAAAGACTCCGAGCTCAAGACCTTCGGGATCGGCGTTTCTACCTATCAGGGGAACGTAACCCTGAGCGGTCAGGTGCCGAACAGTGCCGCCGAGCAGCGTCTTATCCAGTACGCCCAGGACACGAAGGGAGTGAAATCGGTAAAGACCAACCTGCGCATGGTAGGGCCGACCCAGGGCAGGACCGGGACGATGCCGCCCGCAGGAGAGACGATGTCCGCTCCGGGCACGACCCCAGGACCGGGCGAGAGCTCCAGGTACGAGGAAAAGACCACTACAGAAGAGACAATGCCGAGCAGGTAGAAAGAACTCGTCCTCTTGCTATTGCGTGTTATTTGAGGGACGAAGAACGCAAGTAAAAAAGAAAGGAGAAGAAGCATGAATTGGGACCAAATATCGGGCAGTTGGAAAACCATGAAAGGCAAAGTAAGGGAGAAATGGGGCAAGCTGACGGACGACGACCTTGAAGTGATTGCGGGGAAGCGGGACCAGCTGGTCGGAAGGCTGCAGCAAAGATATGGCTACTCTAAGGAAGAGGCCGACAGGGAAATAGACAGCTGGAAGGCGTAATCCGCGCTCCTTTGACCGGGGGCCGAAAGCTCGTCTTCCGGCCCCCTCTCTTCCTGCTCACATTCGCTCTGTGCCTTACCGATTATATTCTCTTCGGCCGGGCAATCGATAATGGATTGATCCGGAGTTGACGTACTCATAGCCGGCACGCAGCGCTATAGGAGGAATACATGAAAGGGACCGTTCTTATCCTGCTCCTTCTCGCGACCATTCTCTCGCTTCCCGCTTGCATCATTGTTCCGCGGGGCGAGACCCACCACTACTACTACGGCCCTCCACCTTACTCTGAAGGGCCGTACTATTACAACCCCAAGGATGGACGCTATTACCGCTATGAGGAGGGAAGAAGGGGCGAAGAGCGGACGGCGCCAAAAGAGCAATAGTGATAAGAGGGGCAGCATAAACCCTCCCTTTCGATCTGTCGCTATTCTCAGGGCGCTTTTGACCGCCGGGGCGGCCTTTTAGCGGTCATTTGGAATGAAGCCCTAATAAATACACGACTTTCATCCGAACGCGCCCGCCCGGATTCCCGCCTCATGCACCACTTGCCCGGTTTTCCAGCCAGCATCCTTGTGATGAATCCGACGAAAGGTTCGAGAAAAATACCTGCAGGCGGGTAAAGAACCCGAGTGACGGCGGCGGTTTTCGCCAATAAGTTTTCCTCTTGAAACATTTTGAAAAAATCTGCGAGAATAGTGGGACGATCTTGAAGCATATCGATCGCCGGACATTTTGGTCTATCGGCAAAAATGTCGGCTCCCTTCGGGGCATGCGTCTTTCCTGCAAGCTATCGAACCGCCGAGGCGGTCATCGATCTGGATCGGGAGCCTTTCCACAGATTAAAAGGAGGCGATCATGGGTTTTCCTGTAGGCCGTCATTTCCTTCAGATTCCAGGTCCCACAAACGTCCCCGACCGGGTTCTTCGGGCAATGGCAAAGCCCACCATCGACCACCGGGGACCTGAGTTCTCCCGCATGACAAAAGAGGTTCTCGAAGGCCTCAAGGGGCTCTGCCGGACGGCGGGCCCCCTGGTCGTCTACCCGTCTTCAGGGACCGGGGCGTGGGAGGCGGCCCTCGTAAATACCCTCTCCCCCGGCGACCATGTCCTGATGGTAGAAACGGGCCATTTCGCCACTATGTGGAGAGGGGTCGCCGTCCGCATGGGTTTGGAGGTCGATTTTATTCCCACCGACTGGCGCTGCGGTGCCGACCCGGCCTCGGTCGAGGCGAGGCTTGCCGATGACCGGGGAAGGAAGATCAAAGCGGTCGCAATCGTGCATAACGAGACTTCCACCGGCGTGACGAGCCGGGTTGCGGCGGTCCGCAGGGCCATCGACAGCGCCCGCCATCCGGCCCTCTTCATGGTGGACACGATCTCTTCCCTTGGGTCGATCGATTACAGGCACGACGAGTGGGGTGTGGATGTGACCGTGGGGTGCTCGCAAAAGGGGCTTATGCTGCCTCCGGGGCTTGGTCTCAATGCGATGAGCGAGAAGGCTATTGCTGCGGCTAAAAGCGCGAGGCTGCCTAAGTCGTACTGGGACTGGGAGCCTATGCTCTCTGCCAACAAGGCAGGGTTTTTCCCGTACACCCCACCCACGAACCTGCTTTTCGGCTTGCAGGAGTCGCTCAAGATGTTGCAGGAGCAAGGGCTGGAGGAGGTCTTCGCCCGCCACAGCAGGCACGGCGAGGCAACGCGCAGGGCCGTCAGGGCCTGGGGCCTGGAGCTTCTGTGCCGGATACCCGAAGAATACAGCAGCTCTCTCACAGCCGTTTTGTTGCCGGAAGCCGACGCCTTTCGAAAGGTCGTTCTGGACAACTTCAACATGTCCCTCGGCAACGGGCTGGGAAAGGTTCAGGGCAAGGTTTTCAGGGTAGGCCATCTTGGCGACTTCAACGATCTCATGCTCGCCGGGACGCTCTCTGGAATAGAGATGGGCCTTGCCCTTGCGGGCGCGCCTCACGAGAAGGGAGGGGTGACGGCCGCCCTCGATTATCTGGCGGAGGAAGCAAAGAACCATGGATAGGGTGGCGAAGGGGGAGAAAATCTTTCGGGAGATCGGGCAGATGATCGAGGGGGAGATCCTCTACGACGATCTCAGCAGGACCCTTTACAGCAGCGGGGCGTGCCTCTATAGGGTCAAACCTCTTGCTATCGTTCAGCCAAGAAGCAAAAGCGATGTAATCAAGGTGGTGCGCTACGCCGGCCGGGAGAAGATCCCCCTCACTGCAAGGGGCGGCGGCACGAGCCGGGTGGGTAACGAGCTGGGCGAGGGGATCGTCGTTGATTTTTCGCGATATATGAACCGACTGCTCGAGGTCAACCCGGAGGAGAAATGGGTCCGTGTGGAGCCAGGAATCATGCAGGGGACCCTGAACAAGGCTATCGCGCCCCACAAGATCTTTTTCCCCATCGATCCCTCGACAAAGGAGCATTGCACGATCGGCGGGATGATAGCCAACAATTCGAGCGGACCTCATGCGGTAAAGTACGGGGCGACCCGGGACGCAGTGCTCTCCCTCGAAGTAGTCCTCGCCAGCGGCGAGGTGCTCTCCACCGGTCCCGTGACAAAAGGGGGCGCAAAGGGGCAGGCCGATGAGATTTACAGGAAGATCGGGGAAATCCTCACGCGGTTCGAGCTGCCCTTGCAGGAGGAGAAGCCCTTTACCGTCAAGAACTCTTCCGGCTATGACCTCTGGCGGATCAGGACGGATGGGGGGCTCGACCTGACCTCGCTGTTTGTCGGATCGGAAGGGACCCTTGGTCTCGTCACAGAGGCGAAACTGAGGCTCTGGCCTAAGGCGGGAAAGACCCTTGGGGGCCTCGTCTACTTCGACGACCTGGAGAAGATCGGACCGGCCACTCTGAAGATCCTCGATTCTTCTCCCACCATGCTCGAGATTATCGAGCGTCGGATCCTCGATTTGGCCCGGCAGCAGAAGGCCGAGCTTCGACCGTACCTTCCCGAGGGCATAGAGGCAGTGCTCTTTATCGAATTCGAAGGGGGCGGCGAAGAGGAGCTCCGCGAAAGGTTCGCGCGGGTCGAGAAAGACCTCGTCCCGGGGCTGGCCGCCGAGATGAGGGTCGCCAAAGACCGGAAAGATATGGCCATGCTGGAAAAAGTCAGGGCCGTCTCCGGGCCGATCCTCAACAAGACAAAGGGGCCCAAGCGACCTTTGGCCTTCGTCGAGGATGCCGCAGTCCATCCCAGCCGCCTGCCCCAGTATATTGGCGGCCTCCGGGAGATCTTCAGACGGAGCGAGGTAGATGCCGGCATTTACGGCCATGCCGGCGACGGGAACATGCACCTCATGGTTTTCCTCGATCTTCGCCGCGAAGATGAAGTGAGAAAGATGGTGGCTCTTGCCGATGCCGTCTACGACCTCGTCCTCTCGCTGAAGGGGACAATAAGCGGCGAACACGGGGACGGCAGGCTGCGGACCTATTACACAAGGCGGCAGTATTGCCGGTTGTACCAGGCCTTCGAGGAGGTCAAGCGCCTTTTCGACCCCGACTTTATTCTCAACCCCGGCTCTATCGTAGGCGGCGAAGAGAACCCCCTCGGCCTTCATCTGAAGTTCAGGAAGGAAGTGGGGGGTAAAGCCGCGGTCGTGGCCCGGGAGTCGGTTAAGGAGGCGGTCGAAGCGTGCTCCGGGTGCGGAAAGTGCCGCTCTTACTGCCCTGTAGCTATGGAGGTCTTGGAGGAATGGGTCACGGGCAGGGCCAAAGCAACGCTCGTGCGGGAGTATCTCTCGGGCGGGCTGGATGAGAAGGTCCTTGATTCGGCGCAATTCAGGGAGGTCCTGGATTCCTGCGTCAACTGCAAGCGGTGCCTCACGGAGTGTCCTTCGGGCGCCGACATCCCTTGGGTGGCCATGAGCGGCCGGGCCCTGACTGTGAAGCGGCGGGGGGAGCCTTTCTCCCGGAAGATTATGGCGGACACCAGGTTTCTATGCGAAGCCGGCAGCGCCCTGGCGCCCCTTTCGAATCTAGCCGGCGCCTTTACTCCGTTGCGGTGGGGAATGGAGGTGTTGACCGGCCTTGACAGAAGGCGGCGCCTACCGCCCTTCCAGAGAAGGACATTGCGGAAACTTATGGGAGGCCGCCCCGGAACTCCCGGAGATAAGCAGGTTGCCTACTTTCTGGGCTGTTATTCCAATTTCAGCGACTCTGACGGAGATGGACTTGCTACCGTAGAGGTACTGGAGCGCAACGGTTTTGAGGTGTTGCTGCCCGATTTTAGATGCTGCGGCATTGCCCGGCTCAGCTCGGGCGCAATCGACGGGGTTGCGGAGGACCTTCGCTTCAACCTCCGTACTCTTTCCGGACTGGCCGAAAAGGGGATCCCCGTTGTCTTCAGCGAGCCCAGTTGCGCCCTCGCTGTGAAAATGGAATACCCCAGGATCGCCGATTTAGAAGAAGCCGTTCAGGCAGCGCGGAACTGTTATGACATTCATGAGTTCCTTACGATGCTCCATCAAAGGGACGAGCTTGCCCTTGGGTTCGGCAGGATGGACTTGAAGGTGGGCTACCATAACCCTTGTCATCTCCGTGCCCTTGGCATCACGAAAGAGCCCCTTGACTTGCTGCGACTCATCCCCGGTGTGGAGGTGGAGGTTTTCAGCGACCAGTGCTGCGGCATCGCGGGGACCTTCGGGCTTAAAAAGAAGAACTACGATCTATCCATGGCCATCGGGGAGAGGCTTTTCACGGAGATAGAGGCCTCGGCCGCTGAAAAGATCCTGACAAGCTGCGGCGCCTGTGCCATGCAGATACTCCAGGGTACGAAGAAGAAGGCGGCAACCCCGGTTTCACTACTCGCAGCCGCATACAAAGCCGGAAAACAGCCGGCCGGTCCCGGGTAAAGACGGCTCTTCCCCGGTGGGCGCTTGCCTGCCGGGTGTAGGTCAAACAAGACAGGAGGAGGATCGATAGATGAGCGTACCTATGATGTCCCTGATAGCGCTGCTCATTGCCATTGTCATCAGTTGCACCACATCCCTTAACATCGGGACCCTCGCCATAGGTCTTTCGCTCGTCGTGGGCTATTACATGGGCGGGGTAAAGATGATCGAGATTATCAAAGGCTATCCCACGAACCTCTTTCTCCTCCTGGCCGGAACCACCTACCTCTTTTCCATTGCCCAGGCTAACGGTACTCTGGAAAAGATCTCCAAGTACGCGGTGAAAGCGGTCCGCGGGAACATCGCGCTCCTGCCCGTTGTACTGTTCTTTCTTGCCTTCGGTCTTTCTTCCATGGGGCCGGGGCAGATCACAATTTCGGCGTTGCTTGCCGGACCGGCAATGATGCTCGCGGAAGAAGTCGGCATCCCTCCTCTTCTTGTGGCGCTTGTCGTGGGCAACGGCGCCCTGGCGGGATCGATGTCGCCGATCGCGCCTCCCGGCATCATCGCGACGGCCATACTCAAGAACATGGGCGTGACAGGCGTGACATTCACCCTGTGGATGAACATGCTTATCTGCCAGTCCGTGGTCTCACTGCTCGCCTACCTCCTCTTCGGCGGATTGAAGTTGCTACGGTCGAGGGACAAGGGGCAGCAGGATATGCTCAAGAATCTTGAGGTAGCACCCTTTACTATGGCCCAGGTCGCTACCATTGCCGGAATCGCCGTTCTTATAGTGGGGGCAATATTCTTCAAGGTCGATATCGGTTTCGGTGCCTTTCTCATTGGGGCTGTTCTGTCTCTTTTCAAGGCCGTCGATGAGGGCAAGGCTATAAAGGGGATGCCTTGGGGGACCATCCTCATGGTCACAGGGGTAACCGTTCTTGTCGAGTTGATGAGCAAGGTCGGAGGCCTGAGCCTCTTCGCCGAACTCATGGCCAAAATGTCCAATTCCTATACAGTAACGATGGTGGCCGGTTTCTGGGCGGGCCTTGTCTCGGCCTATGCAAGCACCACGGGTGTCATCCTCCCGGCCTTCCTGCCGATGGCGCCCAATCTGCTGAAGCTTGTCGGCGGCACGGACCTGCTGGCCCTGGTATCTTCCATAATAGTCTGCGGCTTCCTGGTAGACCTCAGTCCGCTCTCAACCATCGGCGCCGTTTTCATAGCCAATGCCGGACCGAGCGCGGACAAACAGCGGCTCTTCAGGAATATGCTTATCTGGGGGCTGTCCATGTCGGTCGTCGGTGCCCTCGTCAGCTGGCTTGCCTTCACGGTCCTCAGGCTACCCTGATATCTCTGGCAGGAAAGGACAGCTGACGGATGATCGCACAAAAAACCTTTAGACGGCAGGCTTCTCTTTTTTGCTTGACAGATGTTATAGCAAATTCGTTATTATGTATTTTGTATTATGAACGATCCGGTCCCCGATAAGCGGGTTTTTTTGGGCCGCTTTCGCAGACGACCGTGCATTGCGGGAGCTGTGTAATGCGTAAGATAAAATCGAAGAGCATCCATGAAGAAGCGGCCGCGCAGATCCGTGAAATGATCCGCGACGGCGTACTAGTCAAAGGGCAAAAAATCGATGAAAAATATTTGTGCGGATCGATGGGGATTAGCAGGACCCCGATCAGGGAATCGCTGAAAATGCTCAAAGCCGAGGGTCTGATCGAGCTCATTCCGCGCCGGGGTGCATTCGTGAGCGATCCGGCCATAGAGGTGATTCAGGACCTGTTCGAGGTGATAAGCGTCCTTGAGGGAACCTCTGCCCGGCTGGCCGCGCAAAAGATGACGGACCGGGATTTCCGGAAGATCGAGGATCTCCATCGGGAACTGGAAACCTATTATGATCGGCGAGATCACAAGGCCTATCTTCAGCGGAATCACGTGCTCCATGAGGTGATTGAGGACATAACGGGCAACAGGGTCCTCAAGGAGGTAATAGACGGCCTCCGGCAGAAGATTATGCTCTATCGCTACAGGCAGCTTTATGAGAAATACCGTTTCGACCAGTCGATCCAGGAACACAGGGATCTCCTCGAGGCATTCCGCAAGCGGGACCCGGTGCTAGCCGAAATCACGATGAAACGGCACTTGATGAACCAATGCAAAGCCCTTGTCGAGAAATCAAAGGAAGAGAATGTAACCGGGTAGGGGCAAGATAACCGACATGCCGGAAAACCGGGCCTTACCCGATTGTCGTCCGGAGCAAAAAGCCGGTGGAAACGGAGGTGTTCACGGTCTAAAAAAAACAGATTTTTGCCGTGAGTGACTTGAGGGACACCGGCGTCGATGACGCCGAATGTTGATTGTCAATCGACTGGGAGGGATTATGGGCTTACCGGAACTATCACTCATCGCTCTTGCAATTGCAGTTATCGTCGGTATCGTCAGAAGCGTCAATGTCGGGCCTCTGAGCCTGGCGATCGCACTGGTGATCGGCTACTACATCGGGGGGGTCAAGATCAAGGACCTGATGGCCGGCTACCCGGTGAATGTCTTTCTTATGCTGGCAGGCATTACTTACATGTTTGCCGTCGCGAACGTCAACGGCACCCTCGTTAAGCTAACGAATTACGCGGTAAAAGCGGTTCGCGGCAAAGTGGCGCTTATCCCTATTATCTTATTCCTCGTCGCTTTCGGGCTCTCCTCTCTCGGACCGGGAGCGATCACTATCTGTGCCTTGATGGCGGCGCCGTCGATGTTGCTGGCCTCGCAAGTGGGGATACCCGCTTTCTTGATGGCCGTTATGGTTGCCAACGGCACTCAGGCCGGAAACATGTCGCCTATAGCCGTCGCAGGGGTCATAGTCAAGGGACTGGCCGACAAAATGAATCTGCCGGACTGGAGTTTTATTCTCTGGATGAACAGCCTTGTCTTTTTCTTCGCAATCGGGCTCGGCGCTTATCTGCTCTTCGGCGGTTTGAAGCTATGGAAGGGAAGCGGCACACGGGACCTGGCGGCTGCTACTGCCAAAATTGACCCGGAACCTTTCAACCGCGCTCAGTACCTGACGCTGGCGGGGATTGTCGGTCTCGTTATCGCGGTAATTTTCTTCAAGGTAGACATAGGCTTCGGTGGGTTCCTCGTCGGCACCGTTTTGATTCTCCTGAAAGCGGCCGATGAGGAGAAGGTATTCAAAGCCATGCCTTGGAGCGCCATCATGATGGTAACCGGCGTCACGGTACTGATCAATCTCATGAGCAAGATCGGCGGCATGGCCTTGTTCGCGAACATTATGGCCAAACAATCGACACCCTACACCGTTACCCTGGTCGCCGGTTTCTGGTCGGGCCTGATCTCTGCTTACGCCAGTACCATCGGCGTGATTTTGCCTGCTTTTGTGCCCATGGCTCCGGACCTTCTGCACAAGGTCGGCGGCACCGACCTTCTGGCGCTCATTTCCAGCATTGTCCTTTGCGGGCATGTTACGGACGTGAGCCCTCTTTCAACGCTTGGGGCCATCTTCATCGCCAATGCGATGGAGAATCAAGACAAGAAAAAGCTCTTCAGAAACATGCTCATCTGGGGGTTGGCGATGACACCGGTTGGGGCCGTCGTCTGCTGGTTCTTGTTTACCGTACTGCGGCTCCCTTAACGGCAGAGGGTAGAAAGCTGCCTTGCCCGACCGACCCGCTGCCCATAGGGTTGAGACGAGGAGAATGTGATGAGTGAGACAAAAAAATGGGACACTCGCAAGACGGATTACCTGGAACGGATGAGGGCGGCTGCGCCCTATATCGGTAACGGAAAGGTGGTGGCCGCTGCGGACACGACGAAAGTGCTCGAAGCGGTCATCCGCCCCTTCGATCGCGTCAATATTGAAGGCAATAATCAGAAACAGGCGGATTTCCTGGCGGAGTGCCTGAAAAAATGCGACACCCAACGGGTGCACGACCTGCACATGGTCCAATCGGCCGTTCCCTTGGCCGTGCACCTCGATTTGTTCGAAGTCGGCGTCGCGAGGAAACTCGATTTCGCCTTCGGCGGTCCCCAGGCCGGCCGGGTGGCCCAGTTCATTAATGAAGGCAAGATAGAACTCGGCGCCATCCATACCTACCTTGAGCTCTTCGCCCGCTACTTTATCGACCTCACGCCGCGGGTATCACTGGTCTGCGCGTACGAAGGGGACAGGAACGGGAATCTATACACGGGCTTCAACACGGAAGATACGCCGGTAATAACTGAGGCCACGAAGTTCAGGCAGGGGATAGTCATCGCCCAGGTGAATAAGCTGGTGGACAAAGTGTCCCGCGTGGACATTCCGGGCGAGTGGGTGGATATGGTGATCGAGTCGCCCAAACCTTTCTTTCTCGAACCCCTCTTCACCCGCGACCCTGCCAATATCACCGACACCCAGGTGCTTATGGCCATGATGGCGATCAAGGGCATCTATGCGGAATACGGGGTGAAGAGCCTCAACCACGGCATCGGATTCAACACGGCCGCCATCGAACTCATCCTGCCGACGTACGCGGAGGAATTGGGCCTCAAAGGCAAGATCTGTACGGAATGGGCCCTCAACCCCCATCCCACCCTTATTCCGGCGATCGAAACCGGTTGGGTACAGACCATCCATTGCTTCGGGGGCGAACTTGGTATGCAGCGGTATTGCGAGGCCCGGGGCGACATATTCTTCCTCGGTCCGGACGGTACCTCTCGTTCTAACCGTGCTTTTAGCCAGACGGCGGGTCATTATGCGGTCGATATGTTTATCGGCGGGACTCTGCAGATCGACAAATACGGCAACAGCAGCACGGCGACGGCCAGCAGGGTGACCGGATTCGGTGGGGCGCCGAACATGGGCTGCGACGCTAAGGGAAGACGTCATCCCACGGAAGCTTGGCTGAAGTGCGGAGCGGAGTTCACCTCGCAAAGCGACTACCTCGGCCCCATGCCCCGAGGCAAAAGGCTGGTGGTGCAAATGGTGGAGACCTTCGGAGAGAAAATGACGCCCGCCTTCGTCGACCAGCTGGATGCCTGGAAGCTGGCGAAGAACTCCAATCTTCCCCTTCCTCCGGTTATGATCTACGCGGATGACCTGACCCACATTATAACTGAGGAAGGTATCGCTTTCCTCCACAAGTGCAGTGGGCTCCAGGAGCGGATGGCCGCCATCCGGGGCGTGGCCGGTTTTACCGAGGTGGGCCTCGCGGCGAAAACGGAAGAAACGGAAGCCCTCCGCGAAAAGGGCATAATCAAGACAGTGGAAGATCTGGGCATCGATGTGAGCCGCGCCAATCGGTCGCTTCTCGCGGCCAGGAATATGTACGAACTGGTCGAGTGGTCGGGCGGGCTTTACGATCCACCCGCCCGGTTCAGAAACTGGTAGGACGGCGAAAGCGGCTAGAGCGAGAGGGAGGAGGCAGAAAGCTATGCGCAAAAAACTCAACCGACTCGACTTTGAGTTCAAAGCGGATAAGGCTAAAGACTTTCCGGCGGATTTTGTCCACTACGGAGTCGTGGGTTCCGGCGATATGGAAATCATCATCGAAAAAAAACCCCTTGACGGAGCGATCAGGGTCACGGTTCTTACCCCGGTTTCCGGCTTCGATGAGGTGTGGAGGCGTGTGTTGTACCGTTTTGTGAAGGAAACACACATCGGCAACGCGAGCATCGAGATCAATGACTGCAATGCCACACCGGTAGTCGGTTCTCTGCGGCTGCGCCAGGCGCTCGCAGAAATCTCTTAGGGAGGTCGCGCATGTCCGGTAAATGGAATATGCTCCAAAGTCAAAGCTTCCTAGAGTGCAACGGCCGCCAGCGCGCCTTCGGACTCCTTGACGAAGGCACCTTAACGGAGCTTGCAGGACCGAGGGACAGGTTGTCGAGCCCGCACCTGCCCGTCCTTGGCGAGGCCATTCAGTTTGACGACGGTATCGTCACGGGTGTCGGCCTCATCGGCAAAAAGCCAGTGTTTATAGCCTCTCAGGAAGGGCGTTTCGTTGGCGGGGCTGTGGGAGAGGTGAGCGGAGCGAAAATCGTCAACGTGGTGCGCCTCGCGCGGGAGGCTTTCGATCGCATGGTCTCCGCCAGGGCCGACCTGCCTGAGGAGAAAAGGCCTGCCGTCGTCATCTCTTTCGACACGGGCGGCGTGCGCCTCCATGAAGCGAACGCCGGACTATTGGCCCATTCCGAACTGATGGACCAATTCCAGGACTGCAAGGGGAAGGTACCCATCGTCTCCCTTATAGGAGGCAGGGTAGGCTGTTTCGGAGGCATGGGTTTTGTGGCGGCGGCGGCCGATGTGGTAATAATGAGCCAGAACGGGCGCCTCGGCCTCACGGGTCCAGAGGTTATCGAGGAGGAAATGGGAAAGGACGAGTTCGATGCCTCCGACCGCGCTCTGGTGTACAGGACAACGGGCGGGAAGCACAGGTATATCATGGGCGACTGCAACCTGCTTGTGGCAGATTCGATTAAGGCCTTTCGCACGGCCCTCATCGAGGTCCTTGCCTTGCCCTACGGCCGGATGGACGGGTTCCGACGAATCGGGAGCCTCGAGAAAGTCCGCTATCAGCTCAAACTGGTCGATCTCTGCGTTAAGCTTGCCCCGAAGGATTCCAGGGACGTCTGGAAGTATGCAGGGAACGAAAACCCTACCGCGGTGACCGACATGAGCCTAGAGACTTTTTTGAGCACGGTCAGAAGACTCCAAGTTGAATAAGGAGAGGAAGGGTATGGATAAATTGATTGGAAAAGGCCGTGCAGCCATCGGCATGGTGGTTGATCCAGAGAGCTTCCGGGAAGGTGTGATAGGAGACCTGATCATTACGGACAAGGACTTCGGACCGGGCGCCGTGATCGGCACGGCGGCGCTCGGTAACGAGACCTGCACCATCATAGCCATAGACGCAATGAAGACGAACCGCAAATTCCGAGTGGTCTACGCAGGCATCATAGGCCTTGAAGAGGCGTACAAAATGGCTCTCGCCGTCTACCATAGCATCGAGGCCGACAAAGACAACGGTCCGGGGGAAAAACGTCCCCTCGTGCTGATCGTCGATACACCGGGGAATGCGCCTGGCAAGCTCGAGGAGATCTTTGGCATGAACAAGGCTACGGGGGCATATCAACTGGCTCTCGCAGAGGCCCGCAAGGCCGGCCACCCCATAATCGCCCTGGTCATAGGGCGCGCCATATCAGGTGCCTTCCTCTGTCACGGCTTGCAGGCCGACCGTATTCTGGCCTTGGGCCCGAAGTTCGGCACCCTGGTACATGTCATGCCCCTGACCAGCATCGCGCGCATCACGAGGCTGGACCTTGAGTGGCTGCAGGAACTGGCCAAAGAAAACCCGGTCTTTGCAGCGGGCCCTGACTTTTTCTATCGCTTGGGCGGTATCGAGGAGTTGATCGACCGCATCGAGGACATGCGGGGCCGCGTGATCGCCCATATCGCCGAGGTACGATCGATCAAAGCAAGGGGGGGATACGAAGAACTGGGGCCGTCGGGCCGCGGGGCCCTCGGGGCAAAACGGGGAGGCCGACGTATGAGGAGTGAGGTCATGGAGACCATGAATAAAGAATTTGCCGCAGTGGCCGACAGATACCTGATTTGAGCTGGAAGCGGCATACCCTTGTAGATGTGTCCGACGCGGGCCGGCGGGCCATACTCGATGAGCTGGCTGGTAACTGTCCCGGCTGGCGTTCCTACCGGGAAAAGGTGGCGCGGGTTCTTTTGCCGGAGCTTGCGGGAGCCCGCATACCGGGCATAGTCAGGCGGGAGGACGGGCCTCCTCGCGAGGCGTGCGTTCCTGTGGGCTTCTCAGACCCCCGTTCCACAAAGGGGAGGCGGTTGCGCATTGCCGCCTTTGCACGGCTGAAGGACGTGGCGGCAGTGACGAGTCCCTATGATGTTTTGTCGTTCCCGGTACCCAGGCGCACCGCAAGCACTGCGGCTCTTGAAGTCGCGAAGGCAAAGGCCGCATCTCTCGGCCTTGTGATGGGCGTGTGGGGTTCGGCGGCCATGGAGCTCTATACGGGTCTCCCCTACATCGGTCAGGCCTCGGATCTGGACCTGATCGTGGCTGCCGCGCCGAGGGAAAAGCTGTCGGACTTTGCCTGGCAGATCGAATCCATCGGGGAGCGGTTCGGGTTGCGCATCGATGTTGAGGTGGACCTTACGAACGGCTACGGAGTGCAATTGAAGGAACTTCTGGGTTCGGGGCGCACGGTTCTCGGCAAAGGCATTTCCGCGGTGGCCCTTTTCCCTCGACAACAGATTGTGAACGAGCTGCCGCAGGGTGATTCGTGACGATGGAGGAGGCGAGAAGGACTTCATGTTTTGCAGTCCGGCTCAATCCATCGGGAGTGCCGGGGCAGGTGGCCGCGGCGGCTGTAGCAGCGCTGTATAACGAATTGTGCGCCTATCCGAAACCCGGCCTTGTGAGCCTGGTCGACAACGGCAGCCATGACGACATGGATGCCCGGACTTTCATGCTAAGCATCATTTCTTTGCGCGGCTATTTCGAGGAAGTCACGCGAGGGGCGATGGGCGGGTCCGGGTTCCACGACTTGCGTATATTGGGACTCCAGGCGGAGTCACGCATGTTGAAGGCAACGGGAAACATAAATACTCACCGCGGCGCCATTTTCAGCCTAGGTCTCCTCGCAGCCTCCGTCGCTCACTTATCAACGACAAGATCCCTTGAAAAGGGAATGCTTGGCCAGGTCGTGCCCCGGCTCTGGAGCAAGGAGTTGCTGCTGATTCGCCCTTCCTGCGCCCGGTTGAGCCACGGCCGCATTGTCGCCGAGCGGTACGCTATGCCGGGCGCCCGCGAAGAGGCTGCGGCCGGTTTCCCTCACGTGTTTGCCGTGGGGCTTCCCGCGCTGCAGGACTGCCTTCTTAGAGGCATCTGCTTCCACGACGCCACGATACAGGCCTTTTTCAGCCTTATGGCCGTTCTTCCTGATAGCAACCTGCTTTTCCGCGGCGGAAAGGAAGGTCTCCTGTATGCGCAGCGTGCAGCCAGGTCATTTCTTGACGGTGGAGGGGTGTACCGGAAGGACTGGCAAGAGCGCGCTTTGCAGATACACCGTCAATTGGTGGCCCGCCGCCTTAGCCCGGGAGGCACTGCCGATCTCCTTGCCGCAAGCCTTTTCGTCCATACCGTAACGTTCGGAGGTGTGGAGGGTTAATTGCAATAGTGGCCCCAGGTTTCAAAAAAAGGGGGACGACGGTGCCCGCCGTCCCCCTTCCCGGTTTTTTGTGCTCAGTGGCCGGCCGGGAAGAACGTGTAGCTTATCCAGACAAGAACTGCCAGCAAGACTACCCCGAGGATGAGACTCCAGGTGATCAGTTTCTTTTCCACAGGGAGCAGGGGCTCCTTCTCCATCTTCCTGATCTCTTCGCCTATACGTTGTTCTTCAACTGCCATATCGCACCTCCTTCCTAATGTCCGATGATCGGCGGCGTGACGCCATGGAAGAAGATCCATGATATACCCAGGCCGATCCAGATGATGAACCCGAAGAGGGCCACTATGTAAACCGCTGCGAGTTTGCCGATGCCCTCCTCCCACAATTTCCTGAAGTTTGTAACCAGGCCGATGGAGAAGAAGGTAAGGGCGAAGAAGAGGGACCTGAAAACGTCGGCCGAACCGCTCCCGGCCTTGGCTGCGCCTATCTTGTCCGGCATTTTCAGGCAGATGAGGAGCATGATGGCAAACGTGAGGGCGTAGCCGATGATGAACTTGGGGAACCTCTCCCATATCTGGCCCGGCCGCACCCGTTCCCCCGGTTTGCACTCGATCACGCTGCACCATATTATGGCGAGGATGAAGGCCCACACGCCGATGAAGATGTCGATGAAGACCTTAACCGTCGTGGCCGTGGAGAGTATCCACCCAGGCTCGTATTTCACGTTCTGGACGGCTAAGGCTTTGGCCAGGATTAAGGAATCCACGATCTGGCCGCTGGCCACGGCCGCACCGTCGGTCTTGACCGCCAGACCCATCCAGGCGCCCGCCACTAGAGGCTGGGTATAGAGGAAGGCTTGCGCGAGGAAAGGCAGCAGGAGAAGCTCCACCACTGCGAAAATGACGACCAGAGAGGAGACCATGATGGGAATGATCGGCCTAGCTCTTATGGCGCCGCCCGTGGCGATGGCCGCCGATACGCCGCAGATGGAAATGCCGGAGGCGAGCGGCGCGGCCCACTCCCTGCTGAAGCCGAACCATTTTCTTGCCATCAGGTACACCAGGGCCCAATAAATGAGATATGCCTCGACTATCGCGCAGAAGCCCCGGAACATCACCGCAGTGGCGAGCCCCATTGCGCTCACTGCTTTGACCCCTATGGCTGCACCCAGGATGACTATCGCCGTCTTGATGTACCACTCGGGCCTTGCCGCCTCCCTCAGGGTATTGGCGAATCCGGGCATCAGGTTGCTTATGAAAAGGCCGGCCAGAAGCGCGATGATCAGGCCCGACTCACCGGTGAGCCGCAACGACCATCCCAAGTTGAATTTCTTTATGTCGGCCGGTGCGTTGGCTGCTATGTTCGCATAATTTCCGGCAATCACGCATGCATAGGTGATCCAGAATATGACCGTGAAGCCGTAAATGAATTTCCCGATCTTGAGACGGAGCAAAGAGGCGCCGATGGTAAGGACGACGAGAAAGGCGAGATAGGTGTAAAAAAGAGAGAGAAAGCTGTTGAGCCCCGCGTAGTTCTTCGAGAAGGGCGCCACGGATTTGGAGAGGTCCGTCCATATCCTCGGGTTTATTACCCAGCCGAGCAGGTCTAGACCGCCAAATGACCCGAGGCTCAGGACAAACACCAGAAGTCCGAGCCATACCGCCCACCAGTCCTCAGTGCCGAACTGGCTTTTCCGCTCATTCATGCGACACCTCCTGGAATATTTGCGCTTTAGACTTTAGTTCTTTCCTTAGCCCTTCTTTCGCCGTGCTAACCCCTTACAAGTATATACATACGTGCAATGTGGGAGACTGTCAAGTAAAATTCAAGCGCCATAAAAGGGGCCCCTTCACTTCTTTCCGGAATCTGTTATAGTATGAAGACCTGACCTTGCTGTATTTCCCTATTGTTTCAGTCCATGCCGCGGCTCGCAGAAAAAAAGGGGCGATATGGAGCCTGAGGGGCTAAATCCGGACGAAAGAAGGCTGGAAGCAGTCGACCCTCGTACGGTTCTTGTCGACTGCGGTCCGATGCGGATGTACATTCAGGTTTTAGACCGCGGGCGGCCCCTGATCGACCTGGCAATGGAAGGCGGGCGGGTTGCCCTCACCGTCCTCGAGGACCTTGCCCGCTTTCTCCCCGTATTGAAGAGGAAGGCCCTCGAAATAGAAGATAATGCGGACTTCCCGGTGGTGGTGCGTAAGATGATCGACGCCTCCCGGAAAATGGAGGCTGTCGACCTGACGCCCCTTGCCGCGGTGGCCGGAGCCTCCTCGGACGTTGTCGCCGATTATCTCATCGGAAAGGGGGGCACGAAGGTCATAGTGGACAACGGAGGGGACGTTGCGATCCGGCTGCTGGGAGAAGAAACTGCGAGGGTCGGGATCAAGACGGAGGTCGACGCGGAAAGGCCTTCTTATCTTTTAATCATCCGCCCGGGCATGGGGATAGGAGGCGTAGCCACGAGCGGTCTCGGCGGAAGGAGCTTCACCAAAGGGATCGCCTCGGCCGTAACCGTTCTTGCAGAAGATGCCGCCCTGGCCGACGCCGCCGCGACGGTAATCGGGAACGCGGCGAACGCGGAAGACCCGGCGATAACGAGGTACCTTCCCGAAACGGTCTATCCCGACAGCGATATCGCGGGCGAATGGGTTACCGGCGCCGTCGGGTCCCTTCCCCCGGCGAAGGTCGAGGAGGCCCTGGAAAAAGGACTGGCACAAGCCTACCGTATCTGCCGGAAGGGACACATCAAAGGCGCCTTTATCGCAGTCAAGGGTAGGGCGGTCTGGACCGATTCCCTGGCGCAGCATTTAAGAAAACTATAAGCGGAGCTCCGGGCCTTTCGGGTAATTCCCGACGCCCGGCTAGAGCCAGCGAACTTCCCTGTCCCTCCTGGGGATTGTCTTCTTGAAGATATGTTTGGGATAGCCGACCATGAAGGCGCTGTAAATGTTGCGCTCGCCGGCGAGGCCCAGGCGGCGGGCTATCTTGTTCGAGAAGCCGGCCGCTATAAGGAGAAAGCCTGCCCAGCAAGTGCCGAGGCCCATGCTCTTGGCCAGCATCTCCATGTTCCTCGCGGCTATGGCGCAGTTCTCACGGGCCAATCGGTTTGTCCTCTCTCCATGGACCGCGACAAGGGCCGGAGCGTTTCTGAGCACCAAGCCCCTGGCCTCGCCCCTTCCCCGCACGGCCTTGAACCTCTCGTAATAGCGGGCCGACCTTTCCACCATCTCGCTGCCGAACCTGATTCCCGCAAGTTTCCGGCCCAAGGGGTTGCCGAGCAGCTTCAGCTTGGCCCACATGACTTCGATGACCGTCCCTTCGAGCTCCGCAAGCAGTTCCCTGTCCTGGACTATGATGAAGCCCTCTGTCTGAGCGTTTGAAGCGGTGCCTGCGTGGGTGCCAGCCTCGACGAGGCGCTCCATGACCTCCCTGGGAACGGGGTCTCCCTTGAACGCCCTCGTCGAACGCCTTAGCAACAGGAAGTCCCTCATGGCCTCAGGTGTTATCTCACACTTCCGCTCCTCGAAAGTCCCGGCCGGCAGGCCGCTGTGGGAGACGGCGCTCACAGGACATATGGCGACACAGTGGCCGCACAGCGTGCACCCTTCTTCTGACCCGACCCTTATGGACCGGCCCGCACCCTGAGCGGGCTCTTCGACTATCACCCACGCCGGGCACTCGTCTGCGCACCATCCGCATCCGGTGCAGCGGGTCCTGTCTATCTCTATCATCCCAGCCTCCAGACGGCCATCATACCTTTTGCTGCGGCGAATGGCAAGGGGGAAATGACAACTCCATCATTTGCAATCATAGTCAGACCATGACTGTTAGGTGGAGCAGGGGACACGATCCCTTCGCACGACAAGGCTGCGCTCCCGACCATTGCTAGGCGGACCTTCGCTTGCTCCGAGACGGTGCGGACCAGGATAGTTCGAGCATCTCTCCGCATCGCCTTCAGCGACCGCTCGGGATCCGCCTGCACCGGTTAACGGTCGCTCCGCCACGCGTGCTCAGGGACATGTCCCCTGCTCCACCGGGATAGGCTGTACCGTGATTGCGAACTGCAAGGAAACACCTTAGGGCAGCCTTACCGTGGGGACACTCAAAATTGAGGGGGGCGAAGTCGTGGAGGCGCGCACCGGAGTGTACTATAGCAGTACATGAGGATGCTGCGCCGGACGCGACGACAAGGCTATGCGCGAAATTAACGCGGCCGCGCTATCGTCCATCCTTACCCAAATTGACTTTTGAGGTCCCATACGTTAGCATTTCATCAGGCCGTTTCGGAAAGCACGCCTGCCGGGCGTGGCCGAAAGCATCCCGGCCAAGGGAGGGCAAAATGTCCAACGTGAATAAGGTTATCCTCATCGGCAGGCTCGGTGCTGACCCCGAGATGCGGTACACGGCCGATGGAACGCCTGTCGCGACCTTCAGAATGGCTACGACCGAGACGAGAAAGGGTAAGGACGGCGCGAAGGTCGAGCAGACGGAGTGGCACCGGGTGGTGGCTTGGCGCAAGCTCGGGGAGATATCGGCGGAATACCTGAAGAAGGGCAGGCTGGTGTACGTGGAGGGAAGGATCCAGAGCCGCGAGTACGAAGGAAGAGACGGGATCAAGAGGAAGGCCTTCGAGATCGTGGCATCGACCATGAAGATGCTCAGCGGCCCCCCATCCACGGGCGACGAGAGAAGGAGCGGCGTGATTACGCAGGAGCACGGAGACGAGGATTTCGTGCACGAACCTGCAGACGATGACGATATTCCCCTTTGATCCACAGTCGAAAGGTCTTATTATGAGGGAAAAGGAGTCCGCCCTTGGATGCCTTTGAAGGAGTGATCGGGCTGGAGGTGCACGCCCACCTTCTGACGGATAGCAAGATATTCTGCGGCAGCTCGACCCGGTTCGGCGGAGAGCCCAACAGCCATACGTGCCCGGTCTGCATGGGTCTGCCGGGGGCCCTGCCCGTACTCAACAAGAAGGTCGTCGATTTCGCGATCAGGGCAGGTCTTGCCACGAACTGCAAGATAAACCGCAGGAGCATTTTTGCCCGCAAGAACTACTATTATCCCGACCTGCCGAAGGGGTACCAGATTTCACAGTACGAAGAGCCTCTCTGCACCGACGGATATCTCGATATCTTCTCGAAGGGGGAGAAGAAGCGCATCAGGATCAAAAGGATCCACATGGAAGAGGACGCCGGCAAGCTTGTCCACGAGGCGACCATCGAGACGAGCACTTACAGCCTCGTCGATTTCAACAGGTCGAGCGTGCCCCTCCTCGAGATCGTGAGCGAGCCCGATATCACAACCCCGGAAGAGGCGGTCTTCTACCTGAAGATGCTCAGGGACCTCCTCATGTACCTCGATATCTGCGACGGCAACATGGAGGAGGGGAGCTTCCGCTGCGACGCAAACGTCTCGGTCCGGAAAAAGGGTGATGAGAGGCTCGGCACCAGATCGGAGCTTAAGAACCTCAATTCTTTCCGCTCCATCGAGAAAGCGCTGTCGTACGAGATCGAAAGGCAGGCAGAAGTGATCGCCGGAGGGGGCGAGGTCGTACAGGAAACGAGGCTCTTCAATGTGGACGAAGGGGTGACCTATTCCATGAGGGGCAAGGAAGAAGCGCACGACTACCGTTATTTTCCGGAGCCCGACCTCGTGCCTCTCTCGGTCGACGAATCGTGGGAGGAAGAAGTGAGAAGGCAACTCCCCGAGTTGCCCGTCGCGAAGATGGAGCGCTTCATGAGCGAGTACGGCCTCCCCCGGTATGACGTGGAGATCCTCACGGGCGACAGGGCCCTGGCCGCATACTTCGAGGAAACGGTGGCTCTCTTTCCTGAGCCCAAGACCGTGAGCAATTGGATCATGAGCGAGCTTCTGAGGGAGCTGAAGGACGGGAACGTCTCCGCCTCCAGCTCGCCCCTATCGCCGGCCCGTCTGGCCGAGCTTCTGGCTCTCGTAAGGGATGGGGTTATAAGCGGGAAAATAGGCAAGGAGATCTTTCACGACATCTTTGAGAGCGGCGTCTCACCGAAAGCATTTATCAGGGAGAAGGGCCTGGTGCAGATCACGGACGCGGAAGCCCTGGCTTCCGCGATCGAGGCCGTTGTCGCCCGTTTCCCGAAGGAGGCGGCCGAGTACAGGAGCGGGAAAGAGAAGCTGATAGGTTTCTTCGTAGGTCAGGCCATGAAGGAGACAAAGGGCAAGGCCAATCCGAAGCTCTTGAACGACCTTCTGGCCGACAGGCTGAAAAAGGGATGAACGACCACATCAACTGGAAGGACGACGCTCTCTATGTCCTCGACCAGAGGCTTCTGCCGTTCAAGGAGAAATACCTCCGCTGCGACACGGTTCGGGACGTTGCAAAGGCGATAAAGGACATGGTCGTAAGGGGCGCCCCCCTCATAGGCATCGTTGCCGCCTATGGAGTAGTACTGGGCATAAGGGAGGTCATGGAGTCCCGGGGCCGCGTCAGGGAAAGCGATGTGGAGCGGATATGCCTCAGGCTTCTTAGGACGAGGCCGACCGCGGTCAATCTGTCCTGGGCGCTCGGGCGGATGACGAAAGCCTACGAGGAGTCGAAAGGGCAGAATGACCTTTACGATTTCATGCTTCAAACAGCAATCGGCATCCACGTCGAGGACGCTAAGAACAACCGGCGCCTGTCGCAATATGGGGCGGAGCTGATCGACGATGGCGATACCATACTCACCCACTGCAACGCCGGGGCGCTGGCAACCGGCGGGTACGGGACTGCCCTCGGCGTAGTAAGGGCTGCTCATGAAGCGGGCAAGGAGGTCCAGGTTATCGCCACGGAGACGCGCCCCTATTTTCAGGGTGCCCGCCTCACTGCCTGGGAATTGAGCCAGCAGGGTATAAACGTGACCGTCGTACCGGACAACCATGCCGGCCTCTTGTGCCAGCAGGGCATAGTGGACAGAGTCATCGTCGGGGCGGACCGGGTTGCGCGGAACGGCGATGTTGCAAACAAGATAGGGACTTACATGATAGCCCTCGCGGCCCATGACGGCGAGGTCCCCTTCTACGTTGCAGCGCCCCTTTCCTCTTTCGACGCGTCTATCAGGAACGGAGAGGAGATCAACATAGAGGAGCGAGACGGCAGGGAGGTGAAATATTTGAACGGCCGCCTGCTGACCCCTGCCGATGTGCAGGCTCGGTACTACGCCTTCGACATTACCCCGGCCCGCCTCATCACCTACATCATCACGGAGAACGGGATAATCGAAAAGCCCTTCGGCAAGTACATAAAGATGCTCTTCTCCCACGGCAAACGTGAATATCATAACGGTCCTCACTGATTTCGGGTTGAAAGACCCCTATGTGGCCATTATGAAAGGGGTCATGCTGTCCGCCAACCCCTTGGTCAAGATCGTCGATATCACCCATGAAGTGGGACCCCAGGACCTGGAGGAGGCCTCTTTTCTGATCGGTGAATATTATGCCCGCTTCCCGGTGGGGACAATCCATCTGTGCGTGGTGGACCCTACCGTGGGAAGCGTGAGAAGGCCGGTGGTCGTGTCGAAAGACGGCCGCCTCTTCGTAGGACCGGATAACGGGATCTTCAGCCTTCTTTTCAGGGGCGCGGACGCAAGAGCTTGGGAAATCGAGGAAAAGGGACGCCCCGAAGGCACGATCAGCGGCACGTTCCATGGCCGCGATGTTTTCGCCCCTGCCGCCGCACGCCTGTCGCTCGGCGCAAGTCCGTCGGGATTCGGCCCTGCCGTTACGGAGCCGGTGACGCTCCCCCGCCTTTTCCCGGACGTGGAAGGCGACGTGATGAACGGAAAAATAGTGCGCTTCGACCGCTTCGGCAACGCTATCTCCAACATCGCCTTCGATGCATTCGAGACATTCGTCCATGGCCGTCCCTTTACGATCACCCTTGACGACCTGTCCTTTACGGCCCTAAGCCGGAGCTACTATGAGGGCCGCCACACGTGTCTCGTGGGCAGCTCGGGTTATCTTGAATTCGGTGTTTTCATGGGGGACCTGGCTGCAGAACAGGACCTGCGGAAGGGGGATAGGGTGGAGGTTATGCGGGGCGCGCCGTAAAAGCCGGCCTTATTTGATGAGGTCGAGGGCCCGCTTTAAGGCTACGCTTGCCTTCTCGACGTGGTCGTTCGCCTCGCCGATGAACCCGGCCACGTCATTCATCCCGCTGGTTCCCGCGAGCTCGATCCATCGTTTGTAGTCCTCGACGTGTCCTTCGTTATGCTCTATGAGGTGCTTCAATACGATCCTCAGCCGTTCCTTGTCTTCCATGTCGCCTCCTTGTTAAAGGTGCGTGCGGCAGGGCTCCTGTCAGCCCTTGCCTGCCTAAATCTTGACTTGATATCGCCATCCGAAAGGGTCCGGCTTCTCTCCGTACTGGATGCCCGTGATTTCGTTATAGAGCCGCTGGGAGAAAGCGCCGATGCGCCCCTCGTTTATCGTTATAAGCTCGTCCCCGTGCCGGATCCAGCCGACCGGCGAGATTACGGCAGCGGTGCCTGTGCCGAAGACCTCCTGGAGGCCGCCGTCTTTCGCCCTCTCCACCACCTCGTCGATTGCGATCCTTCTTTCATGCACTTGCATGCCCCAGGAAGCGGCCAGTTCGAGGACGGAATACCGGGTGACGCCGGCCAGTACGGAGCCGTCCAACGGAGGGGTGACCAGCTCTCCGTCTATGAAGAACATGATATTCATGGTGCCCACTTCCTCTACGTATCGTTTTTCGACGGCGTCGAGCCAGAGGACCTGGGTGAACCCCTTTCGGAGGGCCTCTTCGGCAGGCAGAAGGGAGGCCGCATAATTTCCAGGCGTCTTGGCTTCCCCGAGGCCGCCTTTTGCTGCCCGCACGTATTGTCCTGACGTAATCAGCCTTACCGGGTTGAGCCCCTCCTTGTAGTATGCGCCCACGGGCGACGTGATGACCATGAAGAGATAGGTGTCGGCGACGTGCACACCCAGGTTGCTGTCCGAGGCAAAGATGAAGGGCCGGATGTAGAGGGAAGCGCCCCGCTTTTTCGGCACCCAACCCCTGTCGATCCTGCACAGCCCCTCGACCGCTTCGAAGAAGAGTTCCCGGCTCACCGGGGGGGTGCACAGGCGGACGCCCGAGCGGTTGAACCGCTCCTGATGCTTGTCCGGACGGAAAAGGAAGACCCCGTCATCGGGCGATCTGAACGCCTTCAATCCCTCGAAGATCGCTTGCCCGTAATGAAGAGAGCAAAGGCTGGGCGAAATCTCGATATTGCCGAAGGGAATTATCCTGGGTGAAACCCAGGCTCCGCCCCTCCAGTCCGCCATGAACATGTGGTCGGAAAATGTATTGCCGAAAACGAGATTGTCGAAATCCACACTGTCCAATCGACTCTCCGACGACTGCGCGATCTCCATACGGGCAAACCTCCCTTTGCGTTTCTCATAGCTTAGAATAGTTGCGGCGGCTTTTCAACCAGTTGGTTCCGGCATGCCGGAGGAAGGGGTGTCATAGGAGCGCTGCCCTCATGAGCCTTCGCGCTTCCAGATGGGCGAGCCGGAGCGGCTCCGGCACCTTGCCGCCTCTGACCCAGGTGAAATATTGAAAGACTGCGCCGACCACACCTATCCCATAGCCGGGCGAGATAAAGATGGGAGAATCGCCCGGGCGGCGCCTTACGGCCGCCCCTACCGGTCTCCCCGACTGCACTATGAAACGGACTCCTTCGCAGCGGGACGCCTGCCAGTCATATTCCCCCTTGACGAGCCTTCTGGCAACGCCGATGGTTGCCACTTTATGGGTGATCCCTACGACGGTTGCCAGACCGAAATGGTAGGGGTGACAGATGCCGTGCCCGTTGACGAAGAGGAGGTCTATATTTTGTCCGTAGACGAGGCGCGATATGATAGGCGCTTCCTTGATGAAAAAAAGCTTGCTTCTGTAAGGTTCGGGCGAGAAGCCGGTCTCTGTACGAAATTCTTCGGGCGAGCCGTCCGAGAACGCGGCAAGGGCGGCGAAGTAGCTGTTGCCCCTGTAGGATACGTCGACGCCGGCTGCGCGGTGCATTTGCCTGGTGGCCGTCTTTTACGCTACGGCCCTACTTTCCTTCTACCACGAAGATGGCAGGGAGGTTCCTGAACCGCTCGCCATAATCGATGCCGTAGCCCACGATGAAGCCGTCTTCGATGGTGAAGCCCACGTAATCGCCCTCGATCTGGACCTTGCGGCGCGCTTTCTTGTCTACCAGCGCGCATATCTTGAGGGAACGCGGTTTCCTTTCGAGGAGCAAATCCCTGACCGCGCGGAGCGTCAATCCTGAGTCGATGATGTCCTCGACGAGGATAACGTTCCTGCCCGAGATGTCCGTCTCGATGTCCTTCGTCAGGCTTACCTCTCCGCTCGTTGTCGTTCCGCATCCGTAGGAGGCGGCCCTGATGAAGTCGACTACCACAGGGTTTTCCAGCTCCCTGACGAGATCGGACATGAACATGAAGGAGCCTTTAAGGATGCAGACGAAGACGATCTCTTCCTCGTCGAAATCCCTGGAGATGGCCCGGGCCAGCCTTTTGACGGTCCGGCGGATATCCCCTTCGTCGAATAGTTTGCGCAGTTTCTCTCCCAATTTATTTGGCATGCCTGAGGAGGATGATCTCCGGCTCTTTCGGCAGGCCCTCCCTGGTTACCTCTATCTCCGGACCGTCGACCTTCTTTACGCGCTCCTTGCCCTTGATGAAATCTTCCGCCCCCGCTATCGGGAACTCCACTTTTTCGGTTTTGAAGTGCATGGGTATGGTAATGGCCGGCCCAAGCGCCTTCATGACCTTTGTCGCCGTCTGGGCATCGATCGTGAAATATCCCCCTACCGGAAGCAGCAGGACGTCCGGTTTCCCTATGCGCCCTAAAGCATCGGCGTCGAGGGGATGGCCCAGGTCGCCGACATGGACTATGGACAGGCCGTCTGCCTCTATGACGAACACAAGGTTCTTGCCCCTCTCTTGCCCTTGTGCCGCGTCGTGGAAAGTCGGCAGTGCCTTTATCCTGATGCCGGGGAAGTCGTGCACCCCCGCCTCGCGCACCTCCCTGTAATCCCCTTCTATCGAGGCTGTATGGTTGTGGTCCGCGTGGTCGTGAGTGACGAGAACGATATCGGCCCGGTCCGTTATCGGCCCGTAGCCGATGGCGCCCCCGAAGCCGCCCGACTCGTAAGGGTCGATGACGATGACGGCGCCCTGTGCCGTCGTGAGCTTGAATGCCGCATGTCCGTACCATCTTATCCTCATTGCCGGCCTCCTCGTATGGAAGACTGATTCTTTTATTATAGCTGCGGACAGCCGTTAGTCAAATTTTTGTTCCTTTGCGGAAAGAGCCGGGGGCCCCTGTCAGGCATTATACCGGAAAAGGATAGGCCCCGGACAAACAGGCCTCGCAAAAATCCGTTCCGCTCGATTCTCTGAGCTCGTCCGTCTTCAGGTACCTGAAAGTATCCACCCTGAGCAGATTCCTCAGGTCTTCGTCGGTCCGGTTCGTTGCCAGCAACTCTCCCGGCTTGGCCATAGCCATTCCCATGAAGCACGGGAAACGGGGAGGCGGCGCGGTGAGGCGCAGGTGTATCTTCTTTGCCCCCGCCTCCCGCAATTTCGGTATCAGGACCATCGTCGTAGATCCCCTCACCAGGAGCGTGTCTATGAGGAAGATTTCTTTCCCCTTCACCACGTCACGGTTGATCTGGAACCTCATCTCGGCCCTTTCTAGCCTGTCCTTTTCCTTCGATATAATGAAGATTCTGCCGATTTCGCCTACCGTGCTTACGGCCTCCTTGTAAGGGATCCTTGTAGCGCCGTGAAAGCCGAGGGCGCCGGGGATGGCCGCCCTTGGAATCGGGACGATAATGTCCGCCTTCTGGGTCTCGCCCTTGGCCAGCCTTGCGCCGACTTTCTCCCGGAATTCATATACGTTATGGCCGAAAACCTGGCTCGCCGGCGACGCGAAGTCGAGGCATTCGAGGATGCAGGGTCTGGGGCGTGGCTGGGCGAAGGTTATGGCCCTCGCCTCCTCCCCATCGATCACGACCATCCGGCCGGGTTCCACGTCTCCGATCCATTCGAACTTGTCCCGAAAGGCACAGGTTTCAGAGGCCACCGCCCACTCGTAGTCCCCGTCATCGCCCCTTCTCCCGATGGAGAGGGGCCGGAATCCGAAGGGATCTCTGGCAGCGATCAGTCTCCCCTTGTGGAGGATTATAAGGCTGAAGGCCGTCTCCCGGCCCAGGAAGGTCAAAGTCTTCTTTGTTTTTTCCAAGAGGTCCGGAGCATCGGCCCTGGCGATCATTTGCAGGATCACCTCCGTATCGGTCTCCGTCTGAAAAACCCCGTTGATCCTCTCCATGAACTGTCTGTACTTTGGGATGTGCCCGTTGTGCACTACGGCGATCTTCTCCTTTTTAAGGCTGCCGATTATAGGCTGCGAATTACGTTCGCTCGCCTCGCCCGCTGTGGGATAGCGGACGTGGCCGATAGCGATCGAGCCATAGTGCAGCCGGTCGAGGGGGGAGCGCTGAAAGATCGATCCCAGCCTTCTCACCTCTGCAAAAGAGCCGTCCTTCAACCCTGAGACAATACCCCAGCTTTCCTGTCCTCTGTGAGAGAGGTTCTCAAGCCCCGTCCTCACCTCGACGAAGGCGTTTCCCTTACCTATAAACCCAAAGATGCCGCTCATCTCGTCTCCTTCCTTCCTGCCTTGCGCATAAGCGCTCTGCCAAAGCTATTATAGCATGGACAGGGCACCCTGTGGATCCCCGGACGCACTATCGATTTATTTTAAGGCCGGCGGCGTTTTGTGATAATATATGGCAACTCGAAAAAGGAGTCGACCATGGCGAAAAGTCACGACGTGAAAAAGGATGCAAAAAAGCAGCCGAGCAAGACACTGAAGGAAAAGAGGGTGGCCAAGAAGGAAAAGAAGGCCTCGAAGGCCTAAAAGGCTTTCCTGGCCCGTCGCGGCAGTCTTTCCTTGCTGCTATCCGCCTGCTACAGGGGGAAAGAGGCTCACGACGTCGCCGTCCTCAAGAACGTACTCGGGCTTTGCATGAGTGCCGTTTACAATGATGATCTTCGGCACGTCGTCAGGTAGTTTAAGCTCTCCCATGACCTCTCCCACCGTTGTTCCTCTCTCGAAGTCCCTCGTAAAAGAGAACTTGTCGGCGCCCGCCGGCAGGAAGTCACGGAAAGTTGCAAATAATCGAATCTCCACTTTCAAGGGCCTGCCCATGCTCATCACCTGTAGCGCAGCTTGAACCTCTGGATCTTGCCCGTGGAGCTCTTGGGAAGCTCGCCGACAAACTCGATCCAGCGCGGGTACTTGTATTTGGCCATACGGTCGAGGACCCATTGCTTGAGGTCCTTCTCCAGACCGGCCGACGGCTCCTGTCCCTCTCTCAGTACGACAAAAGCCTTCGGCTTCGTGAGGCCCCCGGTGTCCTCCCGGCCTACGACGGCAACTTCGAGCACTGCCGGATGCTCCATCAGACAGTTCTCAACCTCGACCGGAGATACCCAGATTCCCCCGACCTTGAGCATATCGTCACCTCGACCTGCGCACCAGTAATAGCCTTCCCCGTCAACGTAGTACTTGTCGCCGGTGTTGATCCACTCGCCCTGCATTGTCAGGCGCGTTTTTTCCCTTTTGCGCCAGTATTGCTGCGCAGAGCTTGAGCCTTTCACGAGAAGTGTCCCTATCTGGCCCTGCGGGACTTCCTGACCCTCGTCATCCACCAGCTTCAACTCGTAGCCCGGCACGGGCTTTCCGGTGGAACCCGGCTTGATATCTCCCGGGACGTTCGAAATGAATATATGGAGCATCTCGGTCGAGCCTATCCCGTCCAGGATATCGACCCCGAAGCGCTTCTTCCATCGGTAATAGAGGTCAGGGGGCAGGGCTTCGCCTGCTGAGACGCAGATTCGGACGGATGAGAACTCATGCCTGGCGTCTGGATCGGGAGGGGCGCCCCTTTCTTTGTCCAGTTTTTCCTTGTATTCGAGCATCTGCCCGTAGAGCGTGGGTACGCCGAAGAAGACCGTAGGGCGGAACCGCTCGAGGTGGTGAAAGACGCCCTGCGGGTTGGGAGGCTGCGGGTTCAGGACAACCGAGGCGCCTGCCGAGAAGGGAAGATAACAGGCATTACCGAGGCCGTATGCAAAGAAAAGCCGTGCCGCCGAGAAAAGGATATCATCCTCCGTCAGGCCCAGCACCTCCTTGCCGAAGGCGTTAGATGCCGCTACCATGTCGTACTGGGAGTGGATGGCGCCTTTCGGAGAGCCGGTAGATCCGGAGCTGTAGAGCCAGAAACCGACGTCGTCTTTCATAGTGTATTCGGTTTTGAGGGACATCGGCGCGCGGCGGTACATCTGGCGAAAGGGGATGCGGGCGCCCTCCGTCTCCGATATCACGATCATGTCGCGGAGATAGAGGAGATCTCCCTGGATCTGTGTCACCACGGGGACCAATTGTTCCGAGAGTACCAGCACCCGGGCCCGGCTGTCGTTGAGATAATACTCGTAGTCGCCGGCCGTGAGCATGGTGTTCACGGGGATGGGCACCGCCCCGATCTTGATGGCGCCCCAGAACACTGCATGGAACTGGGGGACATCGAGCATAAGAATGAGGATACGGTCGTCCACGCGCACGCCCAGGTCCCGAAAGGCATTGGCCGTCTTGTTGGTCATCTTTTGGATATCGTTGTACGTATAGTTCTTATACTCGGTGTAAACTGCGATCTTGTGGCCCCGGCCCTGGCGTATGTTCCGATCCACGAAGTAGTCCGTCGCATTGAAGAAATCTTCCGGCTCGCCATGGATCATGAATCAGCTCCCCGACTCGCTCGGTGGCGGTCTCAAATGAGAAACTCGTCTCCCCTGTGGGGAACATGCGTTGAGAGGCCGAGTTCTTTCGTGACCAACTCGGCGAAGCCGACAGCCACGTTCTCCTCGCCGTGGACCACGAAGACTTCGGGCCGGCTCGTGAAAGAGGAGAGCCACTCGAGAAGCCCTGCCTGGTCGGCGTGGGCGGAAAAGCCGTTTATGGTGTATACCCGCGCTCGCACCGCAATTTCCTCGCCCATTACGTGTACCCTGGGGGCGCCGTCAACGATCCTTCTGCCGAGGGTCCCCCGCGCCTGGAACCCCGTGAAGACGACGCTGCACTCGGCCCTCCAGAGGTTGTGCTTCAGGTGGTGGGCCACCCTGCCGCCCTCGCACATGCCGCTGCCGGCCATAATAATCGCTCCCCCTTTGATCCGGTTGATGGCCTGCGATTCCTGGACCGATTCAGTAAAGTGCAGTTTTACCGCGTCGCTCTGGGTAAGGTGAGAAAACGTCCGCGCCTCCGCATTGAAGTATTGGGAATGTTTCGCGTATATCTTGGTTGCCGCCTCCGCCAGAGGACTATCGACATAGACGTCCAGGGGCGGCAGCCGCCGCTCCCGCACTAGCCCGTTGAGGATATAAAGAATGTCCTGCGTCCTGCCGACCGCGAAAGAGGGCATGATTACGTTGCCCCCCCTCTTGAAGGTGACCTTGACCGCCTCCGCCAGTTCGTCGATGCTCTCCCCCATGTCCTTGTGAAGCCGGTTTCCGTAAGTTGATTCCATCACCACATAGTCTGCGGTCGCAGCAGTTTGAGGGTCTGCGATTACAGGACCCCCTTTCTTGCCGATGTCGCCAGAGAAGACGATTTTCTTCTTAACCGGGCTTTCCTGGTACCAGAGCTCGAAGCTCCCCGACCCCAGGATGTGACCGGCATCGACGAAACAGTAGCTGAGACCTGGCCGGAGATGGCTCGTCTCGCCATATTTCTTCTTGACGAAGAACGGAAGGGCTGCCTTAACGTCCTCGACTGTATAAAGCGGCGCGACAATCTCGTCCCTCCCTTGTCGCAGGGCCTTTCTTGTCTTCCATTCAGCCTCCTTTTCCTGAATATGGGCTGAATCGTACAACAATATCTCCGCAAGTTCGGCGGTGGCATCGGTGGAGATGATCTGCCCCCTGAAGCCCTCTTTTACAAGCTTCGGCAAAAGCCCCGAATGATCGATGTGGGCGTGAGTCAGGAAGAGACAGTCTATTTCCGAAGGACGGAAGGCAAAAGCGATATTGTTCACCGCGTTCTCGCCCTGCTCCATCCCGCAATCGACGAGAAACTGTGCCCCGTTGACGGACAGGTGACAGCAGGAACCGGTTACCTGCCTCGCTGCCCCCAGAAATCGTAGCTTCATAGCGATCTCACGTGTTGTACCGACTTTATATTATAACGTAGGTCTTCTGCTTTCAAGAAATTGTTTCTGCCCTTCCATCAGGGTTCTTGCCCGACGAATTGTACGCAAAACAGCGCCCGGCACCCTCCCCTCGTGTTTCGTCTGCTTGAAGACGTTGCTTCCAGTACTTATATACTGTCTATAAGTACCTATCGCACGCTCCGACCGCGGAGGATAGCCCGGAAGGAAGGGGACGAGCAAAGCAGCCGGGCCCGACACCGGCTGAAATCAGCAACACTCATGGAGGGTGTCATGGCGAAGGACATTTTCGAACTGCTCAAGAGAGACCATGAAAAGGTCAAGGGCCTCTTCAAGCAGATCACGCGGAAGAAACAACAGCCCGAAACTGTCTTCCCCCTTATCCAACAGGAACTCGACTTTCACTTCCACGGTGAAGAGACGCTCTTCTACCCGTACTTGAAGGAACAGACGCAGACCCGCGACATCACTATGGAGTCGCTGGAAGAGCACAACGTCACCAAAAAGGAGCTAAGCGAATTAAGGGGCCTCTCGGCGAGCGACGAGTGGTTTGCCCCGAAGCTGAAGGTCCTGGAGGAACTTGTCCGTCATCACATAGAGGAGGAAGAGGGCAACCTTTTCAAGAAGGCTAAGAAGGTGATCGGCAAGCAGCAGGCCGAAGAGATGGCCGCCCGCTTCGAGCAGGAGAAAAACCAGGCGATGGGCAGGGCGGCTTCACAGAAAGGATAGGGCGCACAGCGGCCGGGCTTTCCGGCCGGAAGTTCTGCACAAATCCCTGCGAGGGTGCGGCATCGAAAGGGGGGCGAGAAAGCGTCTACTTTCGTACACTTTCGTCAACCCCCCTCCCGGCAAAACCAGGAAGGACAAGGGAATCCGGAGATACTACTTCTTCAGGGGAGGGCGGAAAGAAGCGCGCAGCCGCTCTACCGGGCTCCGAAGTATGTTATAGTACGCCGTATCATGAAGAAAATACTATTTTTTACCCATCACATAAGCGCCCTGCAGAACCCGAACGGCTACAGGATCGAACAGTATTTTCCTTATTTGGAAAAGCGGGGATTTGAAGTCCGGCGTCTGACGACGAAAGCGGGCCCCCTCGCGCTCGCAAGGGCGCTGCGCTATGCGGATGTGGTGTACGTGCAGCGGCTCCTGCCCGACATAGCGAAACTGTGCCTCCTGAAGACTTTCGCAAAGAGGATAGCGTACGATTTCGACGACGCGATCATGTACGGGTCCAGGAGGGAGAGCCGGACGAGAAGGAGGAGATTCGAAAAGATAGTAAGGTTTTCCGATGTCGTCCTTTGCGGCAACGATTTCCTCGCATCGGAGGCAAAGAAGTACAAGGGGGAGAACGTTTTCTGCGTCCCTACAGTGGTCGATACCGCCGATTATCCGGTCAAGGAGCACGTCCGGGCCGACCCCTTTGTCGTCGGCTGGATCGGCGGCGCCTCAACGCTGAGATACCTCGCGGACGTCTCGCCCCTTTTCGTTTCCCGTCCCGCCGGCACCCTTTTCAAAGTAGTAGCCGACAGGCCGCCCGAAATAGAGGGGGCGCAGATGACCTTTGAAAAATGGAGCGGCGACAAGGAAAAAGAGATGCTCATGGGGTTCGACGCCGGGATCATGCCCATAAGAGATGATGTCTGGTCGCGGGGCAAGTGCGGGTTGAAGCTGATACAGTACTGCGCTTCCGGTCTTCCCGCCGTCTCTCACCCTTTCGGGGTCTCGGGAGAGATCATAGAAGATGGGCGGAGCGGGTTCCTGAGGCAGGATGTCGAAGGGTGGCGCGAGGCCATAGAGCGGCTGCGGGACGACGGGTACCTGAGAAAGGAGATGGGCAGGAGGGCAAGGGCAATCGCGGAGGAGAGATATTCCCTCGCCGTATGGGGACCCCGCGTGGCTGCCATTATGAACGGCCTTTGAGGCTACGGCATCGCCAGGAGATCCTTTTCCGCGCCCATGACTGCAACCGGCGCCGCGGACGCATGAAGCCAAGCGAGCGTGCCTGCGATGGCGTCCTCGGGCATGGAGATACATCCGTCGGTCGGTTCTCCCTCCCCTCTCCACACATGGAAAAATATGGCGCTTCCCAGCCCCTTGACGACCGGGCTTGTGTTGTATTCTACGACGATGCCGTATTTGTGCAGATCGTCGTCGCGCTTCATCCTCTCCCATGATACGCCTCCGCCCCTCGCTCTCACCCACCTGTTGTAGTCCGGAGAATTGACGTCGTTTACCCAGAAGTCGTCTTCGCCTGCCTGGCGGTAAATCATTTCGGTCCGGATTGCCGGCGCGTACCCGAAAGCGGTCCCAAGCCTGAATACGCCGCTCGGGGTCTTTCCGTCCCCCTCCCTCTTTGTGCCCGGCGCGGCAAAGCCGTTCTTTCCTGTGTTGCCCCTTATAGGGCCCGACACCGGATTCCATTTTTCCCGGCCGCCTTCGAAAGTGAATATGGATGCGAGGGAGGAAGCATAGGCTCCGGCGACAAGGACTATCTGGCTCGCATTGCCTATCTGCGCCCTATGGGAAGCCGCAAACTCCATTAAAAACCTGGCAGATTGCTCTCTTACGGAGGATTCCATAATTTACCCGGCCCTCTTGCCATTGTACCATGGATTTCGAGCGGCCAATGGTGGACGGACCGAGTGGCAGGCGGCTGCATCCCGTTACTCGTACCGAAGAGCGTCGATGGGATTGAGCAGCGATGCTTTATAGGCCGGGTAGAAGCCGAAGAATATACCCACAAGCCCCGAGAAGGCAAAGGCCAGGAGGGCCGAAAAAGGCGAGACTACCGTCCGCCAGCCGGCGATTGCGGAAAGCGCCTGGGAGCCGGCTACGCCCACAACGAGGCCGACGGTGCCGCCTATCAGGGAGAGTATGATAGCCTCCGTAATGAACTGGAGCCTGATGTCCCCCGTCTTTGCCCCTACGGCCATCCGTATGCCTATCTCCCTTGTCCGCTCGGTCACCGAGACGAGCATTATGTTCATGATACCTATCCCGCCGACGAGAAGGGAAACCGAGGCGATGGCGCCGAGGAGGATGGTCATGATCTTGGCCTGCTGCTCCGCCGCCTGCATCATCTGGGTAAGGTTCCTAACGGTAAAATCATCGTCCTTTTTGGGGCCTATATGGTGCCTCTGCCTGAGCAGCTCTGTTACCTGCTTTTCGGCCGGATCGAGGTCGCCGCCGCTTTTCGCCTTCACCATGATCTGCCTGACCATGCCGGCGAAAGCGGTACCGAAGAGCTTCTTCTGCGCCGTCGAGACGGGGACAAAGACCACGTCGTCCTGGTCCTGGCCGACCACGGACTGTCCTTTCACGGACATCACCCCGATCACCCTGAAGGGTATCTTCTTGATCCTTACTATCTGGTCGAGCGGGTCTATGCCGCCGAAGAGATTGTCGACCACGGTCTGGCCGAGCAGGGCCACTTTGGTTGCGCTCCTGACGTCCTCGCTCGTCATAGGGCGGCCGGCGCCGATCGGCCAGTCCCTTACGCTGGTGATGCTGCCTGTCGTGCCGGTGACGCTCGTCGACCAGTTCAAGTTCCCGAAAACGATCTGGGCGACGCCGTTGTGTATGGGCGCTACTTCCTTCACGGCCTGACATTCCCTCAGGATAGCCTCCGAGTCGGCGAGCGTCAGCGTCGGCTGGCTGCCGAAGCCGGTCCTGACGCCGCCGGATGTCTGGCTTCCGGGCAGGACGATCAGCAAATTGCTCCCCATCGCCGCTATCTGCTCCGCTATCTGGCGGCTCGCCCCGGTGCCTACCGCGAGCATGGCAATGACCGCTCCTACGCCTATGATGATGCCGAGCATGGTGAGGGCCGAGCGCATCTTGTTAACTTTGAGGGCTCTTAGCGCTATTCTGGCGGTCCAGGGTATGCCGATCAACCTTTTGTCTCTCCTGCGGGCATCCGCTGCTCGTCCGACACGACGCGACCGTCGAGAAACCGTACGACGCGCTTGCTGTATGCCGCTATGTCGGCCTCATGGGTTACCAGTATCACTGTGATTCCCGCATCGCTGTTCAGTTTCCGGAAGAGCACCATAATTTCCATGCTCGTCCGCGTGTCGAGGTTTCCCGTGGGCTCGTCGGCCAGGATTATGGGCGCCTGGTTTACGATGGCCCTCGCTATGGCGACCCGCTGCTGCTGTCCCCCCGAGAGCTGGTTGGGATGGTGGTTCTCCCTCCCTTCGAGCCCCACTGTCTTGAGCGCCGTGAGGGCCTTTTCCTTCCTCTCCCTGACGGAAACGCCGTTGTAAAGCATGGGCAGCTCCACGTTCTCGAGGGCCGAGGTCCTGGACAGCAAATTGAAACCCTGGAAGACAAACCCGATCTTCTGGTTCCTGATTCGGGCCAGCTCGTCCCTGCCGAGCCTGCCCGTATCCACGCCCCCGAGGAGGTACTGACCCGAAGTGGGTATGTCGAGACAGCCTATGACGTTCATGAAGGTAGACTTACCCGACCCGGAGGGCCCCATTATGGCCAGGAACTCCCCTTCGTCAATTGTGACGGTGACCGAATCGAGTGCCTTCAGCTCTATCTCGCCGAGGGGGTAGATCTTCGAGATGCCTTTAGCTTCGATCAACCTCACCTGATAAACCTCGGGATAGACCGCGTGCCCCCCGTATTCCCGGTCTTCAACGATCTGGACGCGGATTCCACGATCACTTCCTGGCCCTCCCGCAAGTCGCCTGAAACGATCTCGCTGAACATGCCGTCGCTGATCCCGGTCACGACGGGCACGCGCTCAGGCTTTCCATTCCGCAGTATCCAAACGCCGTATGTTCTCGCGCCCGAAGGACGCCCTCCCGCCATGTCGGCGGCTGCCTTCCCCTGCATCGATGGGACTTGCGGCCTGCCCGTCCCGGCGGACGATGATGCCTCGGCTCCCTCGCTTTCGGTCGGTCTGAACCGGAGGGCTGCGTTGGGCGCCTTCAGGACCCCTTCCTTGCTTGCGACCACGATCGAAACGTTCGCCGTCATACCGGGCATCAGCTTCATGTCCCCGTTGTCCACGGAGATGACCACGTCGTAGGTCACCACGTTCTGCACGATGATGGGGGCTATCCTTACCTGCTTCACCCTTCCCCGGAAAGTGCGTTCCGGATGGGCATCGACGTTGAATTCCACGTCCTGCCCGACTTTCACCCGGCCGATATCCGCTTCGTCCACATTCGTGTCGATCTGCATCTTCGTGAGGTCCTGGGCTATTGTGAAAAGGGTCGGAGTGCTGAAGCTGGCCGCCACCGTCTGACCTACGTCGACATTCCGCGACACCACGACACCGTCCACGGGACAAACGATCTTCGTGTAGTTGAGGTTGGTTTCGGCGAGGCGGAGGGCCGCCTCGTTTTGCTTTATCTGGTTGGTGTCGGCGGCCAACTGCGCGACGTCGGCGTCGTGGGTCGTTTCCGAGGCGGTCAAGTCTGATTCGGCTATGTATCCTTTGGCAAAAAGCTTCCTGTTCCGGTCCCTGATCCTCTTCGCGTCCGCGAGGACCGCCTTGTCTTTCTCTACGGTCGCCCGCGACTGGGCGAGGTTCGCCTTCGCGTTGTCCACCTGTGCGTCGAAGACGGCCGGGTCTATCTCTGCGACGATCTGTCCGCGCTTGACCGGCGAGTTGAAGTCTGCGTGGAGCTTCTTGATCATACCCGATACCTGGGTTCCCACGAGGACCGTGGTCACTGCGTTGAGGGTGCCCGTAGCGGTCACGGCGGACCTCAGGGGGCCCTTTGCTATCGGCGCCGTTTTGAATCTTGGTCCGTTTTCCTTGCTTTTGGCGTAGATGAATACGCCGGCCGCAAGAACAGCGAGTATGCTCAAAGCTATCAGTACCTTCTTCATCATCTCATCCCCATGTCGTTCTCGATGGCCGCCTGGGCGTTCTTGTAGCTCGCGAGCGCCTGTGTGTAGGCTACCTCCGTGTTTAGCTGGATCACTATGGCGTCTATCACGTCGAGGGCTATCCCTACCCCGTTCTGGTATCTGCCCGTGGCCAGCTCCACGTTGTCACGGGCCTGTCTCACAGCGACCGATGAGGCGGCGATGCTTTCCGCGGATGCTCGGAGGTTCAGGAAGTCCTGCTGGACCTGGCTGAATATGGTAAGTCGCAAGGCCCGCTCGTTCGCGTCTGCGACGCCGAGGTTCGCCTGGGCCTGCTGCACCTGGTATCGCGTTAGGAAGCCGCTGAAAATGGGGATGGAGAGGTTGAGACCGTAGCTCCAGCCGTTCTGGAGGGGAAAGGCCGTGCCCGTGTAATAGTAAGTTGCGTTCGCGTTTAGCTGGGGCAGGTATCCCTCACGGGCCAGCGTGACGGACTGCCCCACTGCCCGTTTCTTTCTGATGATAGACTGCAGGTCGGGCCTGCGCTCGTATGCAGTCTTTAGCGCCTCGTCGAGGGAAAGATCGAATTTTTCGTAGAGGAGCACGTCCTCCAGGCGATAATCGCGTGCATCGGGGACGGCAATCGCGTTGTTGAGGTTGACCCGGGTAAGCCTCACCTGGTTCTCCGCCTGTATGAGTGTGAGCTTCGCGTTGCTAAGGTTGACTTCGGCCTGGGTCACGTCGAACCTTGTCTTTGTGCCTATGGCAAACATGCTCCCGGCCTGGTCGAGGTGTTCCTGAAGCTGCTTGACGGCCTGCCTCGATGCGTTCAGGTTGCGCTCTGCCTGTAAGGCGGCGTAATAGGCCTGCTTGACGTTGAGGACGACCGTATTTTGCGTGCTTGCCAGGTCGTAACGGGACGACTGGGTTGTGAGCGTGTTGATCCGGACCTGGCTCGACGTCCTGCCGAAATCGTAGATCATCTGGCTCACGCCCGCGCTCCCGGTGTAGAGGTCGTAGGGACCTACGCTGCCGCCCGCCGCATTAGTGCCCGAGCTGACCGTTGACGCCCCGGGTGTAGCGGTCCCGATTGTGGGACCGCGGGTCCCCGACGTAGCGGAATTGACCCTGCTGTACGCGGCCGTCGCGCTCATTTGCGGGTAGTAGACCGATCTCGCCTGTCCTATGGTGGCTTCGTTGGCCTTAACCGTGTAAGAGCCGGCCATTACGCTCGGCTGGGCCTTGAGGGCTATGTCGACAGCGGCGGAAAGGGTGAGAACCTCGCCGGGGGCGATGACCTGGGCCGACGCGAGGACGGGCAGGAGCAGGAAGAGAAGAGGGATGCCAAGCTTTAGTTTTGCGAGCATAATTCCTTTCACCCCGTGGGCCCGAAAAGGGGCAGCTTCTTCGCTCCTGCACTTCACCTGTTTGGGAGTTCCGTCAGGAGAAGGGGCATCCCGCCTCCGCGCCGAAGAACCGGGTCTATAGTCGTTGTCGTCGGGGCCCGGCAAAAAGTTACAAGAAAAGAGCGGGCCGAATCAACCTTTTTTTATGACATGGACCGCGGTGGCCTTGAAGGAGACGGTCAGGCGCCTGCCTTCCGCGATCCCGAGGGACTCGCGGGACTCTCCGGTTATATAGGAAACGAGCGGAAAGCCGCAATCGAGGCTGACCTTCTGGTAGAACCCCATCGAAGCCACCTTTGTCACCGTGCCCGCAAAGACGTTCCGGGCGCTTGTAATCTGCGTGCCTCCCCGCGAGCCGTCGAGCGGGACGGAGAGGGTGACATTCTCCGGCCTTATGTAAAGTATCACCCTCTGACCGGGAGAAAGGCGGCCGGCCGCTTCGACCTGCCTGCCCCCTACTGTTATGACTGCGGTATCGCCGCCGCTTCCCTCCGCTCGACCCCTGAGAAGGGTGCCCACGCCCACGAAAGAGGCTACGAACTCGTCCGCCGGGGCGTTCATGACTTCCTCTGCCGGTCCGACCTGGCGCACCCTGCCCCCGTCCATCACGGCTATCCTGTCGGAGAGACGGACGGCTTCCATCAGGTCATGGGTGACGAGGACCGCCGTCGTTCCCGTCGTTCTGACTACTCTCTCCATGTTATCGATCAGCGGTCCCCGACTCATGGGATCGAGGGATGCAAAGGGCTCGTCGAGGAGCATGACGTCGGGCCGGATTGCGAAGGCGCGTGCCAGGCTCGTCCTCTGGGCCTCTCCGCCCGACAGGCTCCTGGCTGAACGTTCCTTGAGGTGAAGGATGCCGAAGCGGCCGAGGCTCTCCAGGACGGCATCGCGTACCGCCGCTTTCTTGAAGCCCCTTATTCTGAGTCCGGAAGCCGTGTTCTCGAAGACCGTAGAGTCGAAAAGCAGGGGCTCCTGGAAGACCATGGCCAGGGAGCGCCGGTAAGCAAGGACCGGGTAGTCCCGGCCCACCCTCCGGCCCCGGAAGAAAAGGTCCCCCCCATAAGGCAAGAGGCAAGAGATCGCCTGGAGCAGGGTCGTCTTCCCCGCACCGTTCGGGCCGACCAGGGAGAGAACCTCTCCCTCTCTGACGGAAAGGTCCGGGACATCGACGGTCATGGCGCCGCCCCTTCTTACGAAAAGGTCTTTTCCTTCGATGACGGGCAAAGGCTCGCTCACCGGGGCCTCTGCCTCTGCTGGATTTGGGTCAGCACCAGATTGACTGCATAGGCGAGCAGGAGGAGGATGATGCCCAGGGCGATGGCCGTCTCGAAGTTCCCCCGGCTTGTCTCCATCACCGTCGCTGTTGTCAGCACGCGGGAATAACCCTTGATGTTGCCGCCCACCATGATAGAAGCGCCCACCTCCGATATGACCCCGCCAAAACCGGCCATAACCGCAGCGAGGAGAGGGAGGCGGGCCTCTTTCGTAAGCATCCAGGCCAGCTGGAGCCTGGTGGCGCCGAGGGCGAGGATCTGGAGTGTCAGCTTCTGCGGGAGCTGCTGCAGGGCGGCAACCGTTATGCCCATAACGATGGGCGTCGCGATCACCGTCTGGGCAAGGACCATGGCGGAAGGAGTGTAGAGCATGCCCAGAAAACCGAGGGGACCGTTGCGCCATAAGAGGATGCTCACGAAGAGACCGACCACAACCGGCGGCAGGCCCATCCCCGTGTTGACGAGACCCACTACGATGCGCTTGCCGGGAAAACGCGCCAGCGCCACGAGGGCGCCAAGGGACACCCCCACCACCGTGCTGAGGAGCGTAGCGAGGCCCGATACCTTGAGCGAAAGAAGGGTTATGCCGACAACCTCGGGATCGAATGTCACGAGGAGCCAGAAGGCCTTCCTAAGGCCGTCGAGAATAAGCTCCATCTATTTCCCCAGGTCCTCCTCCCTTTTCCCTACGTCAGGGAAGAAGAGAGGCGATCCGAGCTTATCGACCCCGAAGGTTTTGATGATGCCCTGAGTTTCCTGCGCTGTCATGAAGTCGCCGAAGGCCCTGGCGCCGGCAGTGTTCACTTTTGGCCATTTTTCAGGGTTCACCTCTATTACGTGGTAGATATTGAGCAGGCCCCTGTCTCCCTCAACCAGTACCGCCAACTCGAGCCGTTTCTTCAAGGCAAGGTAGGTACCCCGGTCGGAAAGGGTATAGGCCCGTTTCTCGGAAGCGACGGCGAGTGTCTGCCCCATTCCCAGTCCGGTCTCCTGGTACCATCTTTGCCCTCCGGGATTGATGCCTGCGGCTTTCCAAAGGGTTCTCTCCTTTGCATGGGTCCCCGAGTTGTCCCCCCTCGACATGAAGAGAGCCTCCGCCGCACCTATCTTCCTGAATGCCGCCGCAGCCGATTTAACGCCCCCGATCCCTGCCCGATCGGCGGCCGGTCCCACAATGATAAAATCGTTGTGCATGAGGAGACGCCGGTTTACGCCAAAGCCTCGGGCCATAAAGGAAACTTCCTCATCGGGCGAGTGCACGAGGAGGACATCCGCTTCTCCCTTCCGGCCCATCGCCATGGCTTGTCCCGATCCGACGGCTATGGTCTTCACGAAGTACCCCGTTTTCTTCTCGAAGAGAGGGACAAGGACGTCGAGGAGACCGGAATCCTGGGTGCTGGTCGTAGTTGCCAGTATGATGTCCTTCCGGGGGGCGGCTTGTATGGGTGAGGCTTCGGCAAGGCAGACCGCGAGTGCGACGACTGCGAGGAACCCATGGAGCACCTTGCGGTTCATTGTCTTCACCTTTCTCGTTTTGGTATTTAAGAATAGCGCCTCGGATGCCAAAATGCAACCGGAAAGGCGTCCATAGAAGCGGACAAGAACGACTAATTCCGACAATGCCCGGGGTTCCTGTGTCCGTTTGCAGCAAACCGGCTTTTCTTATATACTCTCCCAAGGATGGAGGCAAGGAGGAGTAGTGGGAAAAGGGATGACGCGGGTTGATTTATTTGCGGACAAGGGGACCGAAGAGGTCCTCGACGTCGCGTTCTATGCGCTCTCAGGCGGTGTCTGGGTCGAAGACGAAGGCGCGGGCGTAAGGATAACGTGCTATCCGGCCGACCCCGACCGGCTCCTGGCGTACGTGCGGGAGGCGGCCGTCCCTGTCCGCGATATCAAGACTACCGAGGAGGAAAAGAGGGACTATGCGGCAGAGGTGCGGCGCCGATTCAGGCCAGTCAGGATCGGCGGCCTCACCGTCCTCCCGCCCTGGAGGAGGCGCGGCGGAAAGGGACGGGAGATTGTTATCGAGCCCGGAATGGCTTTCGGTACGGGGAGGCACGAATCGACGAAGCTCATGGCAGCCATGATGGACCGCATTACTATCAGAGGCAGGACCGTCCTCGATATCGGATCGGGATCCGGCATACTTGCCCTCAACGCATCGCTCCTCGGCGCATCCCGAGTTGCGGCCATCGACCACGACCCTGTCGCCGCGGAGGCGATGAAGAAGGGCTGCGCCCTTAACGGGCGCTCCGACATCCTTCTGGTCTGCGGCGATATAGACTCTGTAAAGGGAGTATTCGACGTAGTCCTGGCAAATTTGGATTTTGCCTCTTTTAAGAAACGGGCTTCCGAAATAGCGCGGAGGGTCGCGCCCGGGGGGCGCCTCCTCGTCTCCGGGGTAGAGGAGCAGAATGCGGAAAACTTGCCGCCCCTCTTCAGCCCCCTCACCCTCCTCGAACACCGGAGAATGAGAGACTGGCACGGCTTTGTCTTCGGGGCGGGCTAAAGGATAAGGGCCCATCTTTCCCTTTCCCAAAAGCCTGCGGGACGGTTGAAGTGAAAAGAAACTTCTTCGGCTTCACAAGGACTGTCTTTTTTGCGGGACTGGTGAGCTTCTTCATGGATATCAGCTCCGAGATGATCTACCCCATCGTCCCGCTTTTTCTCGCCAACGTGCTTGGAGCCAATAAGTCGCTCATCGGCGCAATCGAAGGCATCGCGGAGTCGACCGCGAGCCTCCTCAGGATCTTTTCCGGATGGTTTTCCGACCGGCTTGGCCGTCGCAAGTTCCTGATGGTCCTCGGCTACGGGGTCTCCACGATGAGCAGGCCCATCATGGCCACTGCCGCGGCCTGGCAGCAAGTCCTGGCATCCCGCTTCGTAGACCGGATAGGGAAGGGGATCAGGACGGCCCCGAGGGATGCAATCATCGCCGAAGCAGCGAGGAAGACCCACCTGGCCCGCGCCTTCAGCCTCCATCGCTCCATGGACACTATGGGGGCGGTCGTGGGTCCTGCCCTGGCTTTCCTGCTCATGAGGCTTTTCAGAGACGACTACCGGAAGATCTTCTGGCTATCTTGCGTGCCTGCTGCGATTGCGGTCCTCGTGATCCTCGTTTTCATCCGGGAGAAAAGAGGGCCCGCATGGGTGCCCGAGGAACGGCCCAGGCTGACCCTGCGCCATTTCGACTGGAAGGTGAAACTCTTTATAGGCATCGCAACGCTTTTCGCCCTTGGGAATTCGAGCGACGTCTTCCTGATCCTGAAGGCCGGACACACGGGAGTGCGGCCGGCGATGATCCCGGTGGTCTATCTTGTGTTCAACCTGGTCTACTCCCTTTCGGCCATTCCTGCCGGCATAGCAGCTGACAGGTTCGGCAGGAAAAGGATCATCCTCATGGGATTCGTGCTTTTTGCCGGGCTGTATTACGGTTTTGCGATCTCGGAAAGCTCCGCAGCCATATGGATGCTCTTCTGTGTTTACGGAGTGTTCATGGGCCTCACCGAAGGGGTGCAGAAAGCGTTCCTGGCAGAGATCATCTCCGCGGATTTCAAAGCGACCGCCTTCGGGGTTTACGGGACCGCCGTCGGTCTTGCCATGTTCCCGGCAAGTCTCATAGGCGGCTGGCTCTGGGACCGTTTCTCCCCTGCTGCCACCTTTTTTTTCGGTGCGGCGACGGCAAGCGCGGCCTCCCTCCTCTTCATCGTTCTGATTCTCCTTACCGCGGCCGGCCGGCGGCTTCCGCAGCTAAAATGAACGAGCGGCCTTAGAAATCCCGGTATGCCGAAGGGGGAAGGCCTTCCCGCAGATGGCAAGTGTCGTTACTGAAAGTCAGGGTGAACCGGTCATTCTTTCGCACAAGAAGCGTGATCGACCCGGGATCGAATTTCATGTCCCAAAAATGGCTGTTGTCAATGCCGAGGCATGAGAGCACGATCATCTTGCATATCACCCTATGGGTCGCGACAACGACGGACCCGGTCTCTGCCGGGCCTATCTTCTTTATGCCGTCCCGTATCCTTTCCCTCACTTCCGCGAGGGTCTCCGCCCCTTCCAGCCTCAGCCTCTCAGGCGATTCCCTCCAGACAGCGAGCTCCGCGGGAAAGCGGGCCTCCACCCCTTTGAGGGAGAGGCCTTCCCAGACCCCAAAATTGATGTCCGTGAACTGCTCCGTCTTTTCCACGGATACGGAGGTTGTCGAGCTGATCGCCTGCGCGGTCTGGAGGGCCCTCGTCAAAGGGCTCGACAGGATCCTGCTTACCGACTTGTCGGCAAGGTGCAGCCCCGCTTTCCCCGCCTGGTTCTTCCCGGTCTCATTGAGGGGGACGTCCTTCCTTCCCCGAAATATCTCCTCCTTGTTCCACTCGGTCTCTCCGTGCCGCACGACGTAGAGCTTCATTTTCACCTCCTCCGGGCTTCCATTCTCATTATAGAGCACCTGTGCGGCCGCGACAACGCTTATGATCGGCGAATGTTCCGTGCAAACGCACCGGTCGGAGACGGCACCGACCTCCTATAGAACATTTTGCAGAAATATTTCCGTTTGCTTCGAGGCTTCTCCATATCCTTCGCTGCGACCCACCCTTCGGGTGGGTGCCCCGGCTCTCGTCTCTCACCCGCCCTAGCGCCTCCCTTCCGCTGGCCTCGGAATCGGCCACCCAGCCTTACGGCCGGGTACCCGGCGCTGCCGGCGGCCTGGCCCTCAGACAGCCTCGGCCTGCGCGGCCCGCGCACCGCTTCTTCCGGCGCGAGGCAACAATGCGGGGTGCCCGCCGTCCACAGGCGGGTCGCAACCGAGAGACTTCCGCGATGCTGCACTCAGGACATGGTTACGCCTCTCGAATCGATGGTTAAATCTTGTAGAACGCTCTAAGCTTCCAAGGGGCCCACAAAAGGGCCTTTTCGACCGGCTTGTTGTATGGCAGGCGACAAAACCGGAATGGTCTACTGATAAAAAAGGACAGAAGGTTGAATCTTTACAAGAAGCTGGGACTCAGGACTCTCTGGCGCTGATGCACGACCCCGTTGGAAGATCGATAGAAAGGGCCGGGGCTATTCGATAATTCCGGAACGGAAAGAGTTACAACTATTTCTTGACGCGACCATCCACATGGTCATAAAATGGGACAAACATGCAATAACGCAAGAAAGGTGACAGAATAATGCCGATTCCTGATTACGAAGCGCTGATGGGACCGCTACTCCGCATCGCTCAAGCAAGTAAAGGAAATGAGGTCGCAATTGCGGACGCCATCGACGCGCTGGCAGAACAGTACAAGCTTACGGAGGGGGAAAGGAGGGAGCCGCTTCCGAGTGGAAGCGCATTCAAGTTTTCATCGCGGGTGTCATGGGCACGAACCTATTTGCAAAAAGCCGGTTTGCTTGAAGCAACCCGGAGAGGTTGTTTCCGGATAACGGAGCGCGGCAGGCAAGTTCTGAGCAAAAAGCCTGAGAGGGTTGACAATCGGGTTCTCTCCCAGTTCCCCGAATTCAGAGAGTTTCAGACAGGCAAGAAAAAGACAAAGAAGGAAAGCAAGGTGTCGTCTTCGGAAACTCCCATAGAGTCCATAGGAGCCCAATACGAACAAATACGAGTGGCACTTGCTTCTGAAGTTCTCGACCGTGTCAAAAAATGCTCTCCGCAGTTTTTTGAGCGCCTGGTCGTCTTGCTGCTCGTCAGAATGGGCTACGGAGGTTCGCTGAAAGATGCGGGTCAAGCCGTAGGCGGAACCGGCGATGGCGGGATAGACGGCGTTATCAGGGAGGACAAGCTCGGTCTCGACAACATATATGTTCAAGCGAAACGCTGGATTGACAAACCGGTTGGCAGCCCAGATATTGACCAGTTCGCAGGGGCGCTATCGAAGAAAAAGGCGACGAAAGGAATTTTCATCACCACTTCCACATTCACGAAAGACGCTCTTGCCTCTATGCGCGAGTATTCTTCTCGCATAATCCTGATTGACGGTAGTACTCTTGCAGACTACATGATTGACCATGGCGTCGGTGTATCTGTGGCGTCTACTTATGAGATTAAGAAGATTGATCTCGATTTTTTTGAGGGGGAAATCTGAAAACCGTACGGCGACGATTCATCGCAATCGATGTGGGCGGGTGCACCCAATCGCCCAAATGATTGAAGCGAGATCATTTAAGGGCAAATGTGGCTGCTGAGATTGACTAAGGGAGGAATACAAAAGAATGATTGAACGCTATACACGCAAAGAGATGGCCGCGATCTGGACCGAGGAGAAGAAGCTTCGCACGTGGCTCTCCATAGAGATCGCCATTTGCGAGGCTTGGGTCGAGCTTGGCGTCATCCCCAGGGACGACCTGGCGGTTATCAAGGAAAGGGCCGCTGTTGACGCGCGAAGGGCGGCCGAGATAGAGAAGGAGACGAGGCACGACGTGGTGGCCTTCATCCAGGCCGTCTCCGAATCCGTCGGCCCGGCTTCGAAGTGGGTCCACCTTGGCGTCACGTCCTCCGACATTCTCGACACCTCCTTTTCGATTCTCCTGAAAGAGTCCGCAGACATTCTGGTGGAAGACGTGAAGGGCCTCATGGCCGTGCTCAAGGATAAGGCGCAAACTTATAAGCTGACGCCTATGATGGGAAGGACTCACGGCATACATGCCGAGCCGATCACTTTCGGCCTGAAAATGGCCCATTTTTATGACGAGATGAGGCGAAACCTGGAAAGGCTGAGCTCTGCCAGGGCGCGAGTCGCATGCGGCAAGATATCGGGCGCTGTAGGCACTTACGCCCACGTTCCGCCCTTCGTGGAAGAGTATGTGTGCAGGAAGCTGGGGCTCGCACCCGCCCCTATCTCATCGCAGATCATCCCGCGCGACTACTATGCCGAGTTTTTCACTACCCTCGCGATCATCGGCTCGTCGCTGGAGAAGATGGCCACTGAAGTGCGCCACCTTCAGAGAACCGAGGTAGGCGAAGCCGAAGAGTCTTTCCAGGCGGGCCAGACAGGTTCTTCTGCCATGCCCCACAAGCGGAACCCGATCGGCTCGGAGAACATCTCCGGACTGGCGCGCCTGCTGCGGGGCTACGCCTTATCTGCAATGGAGAACATCCCCCTGTGGCACGAGCGGGACATCAGCCACTCTTCCGTAGAGAGGGTGATCGGCCCCGACGCCACCATACTGCTCGACTATATGCTCTCCCGGACCGCGGGCATCTTTCGGAACCTCGTTGTCTATCCGGACCGCATGGAGGAGAACATCGCGCTCAGCGGCGGGCTTTACCATTCCGAGGCCGTACTGCTCAGCCTCATCAAAAAGGGACTTACAAGGCAGGAGGCGTACAAGATCACCCAGTCCATCGCCATGGCCTGTTTTCGCGACCACCTCAATTTCGTCGAGTGCCTGAAGAAAGACGAGGGGGTGAGGAAGCTCCTGACCGAGGAAGAGATCGCACGGATTACGGACGACAGCCACTACTTCGAGCACGTGGAGACCATATTCGCGCGGGTCTTCGGGTCCGCCCCTTCATCCTCCCCTTGAAGCCTTAAGCTGGAGCGGTCTAAAGGCGAAAAGATATTGAGATGGCCTTTTTGTCCGATATCCGTTCCTGCTTTGAATTTGTGGGACGCGAAAAGCTGACCTTGGATGCGGCGCGAATCGCCGGCCTGCCCCTCGACCAGGCATCGTCATCATGCCGGGCATTCCTCTATGCGGTGCTCGAGCTCAACCGCGGAAAGCTGAAGCGCGCCATGGGCTTCATCAAACAGGCGAGGGAGCAGGCGGACGCCATCGACGAGCTGGCCTATGTGCTCCACGTTGAAGCCGTTCTCCTGTCGCTCATGGGAGATTGGAGGCGGGCAATCGCGAGACAGTTGAGGTGCGTCCAGATCTGCAAGCTTACCGGAAACAAGCATCTCGGCTGCGACGCCCTCCTGCACCTTTCGTCTCTTTACCTGAAGCTTGGCGAGCCCGCCGTGGCAGAGGTCTACGAGAAGGAGGCGGCGCTCATGATGCCCCGAGACGGCCGCCGGGTGTGATGCCGGGTTTTACCTGCCGAAGGACTTTATGAACTTAAGCCTTATGTCGTAGAGCACGTTGTCGAGGAGGCTCTCCTCCTCTTTGGTGAGATTCCCTTTCGTTTTCTCCTTCAGCATCTCTATAATGCTTATCGTCTGCTTCGCGAGCTGAAGGTTTACCTCTTTCTTGTTCGTTATGGGATCCGGCAGCTCCCCCAGGTGGACCAGGGCCGATGTCGAGAGGGAGAGGACGAATGTGGAAAAGCCGAATTCATAGAGAAGCTCGTTGTCCGACCAACGCTGTTCCTTGCCCGCCTCTGCGTCGGCCTTCGACCGCTCCTTTTTTTCCCCCTTATCCGCTGAGACCGCTTTCTCTTCTTCCATCGTACCTCCTAGAGTAAGGTGTCGAGTTTAATGGGGAGGAAAAAAAGGTCTTCGTTCCTCTTCACCTGATAGAGAATATAATTCCTTCTCAAACCTTCGACCATAAGCGCGTTGAACCTGTCCCTGTCCGGTACTTCCGCATTGTTGATCCTGACGATCACGTCGCCGGCCCGGATCCCGTATCGCTCGCCGAGCCCGCCCTTCATCACCTTCGTCACCACCACGCCCTTCTGCTGTCTCAGCTTGAACTTGAGCCGCGCGTAGCCCTCGATGTTAGCTACGCGGACGCCGCACAGGCGCTCGTCGAGGGGTGAAGGCACGTACTGGGCGCTCTTCGCGGTATCGTTGATAACCAGCGTTGCACTCCCCCGCACGAACTTGAGCCGGCCCGCTCCGTTGAGGCTTCTGTTCCTGAATACGTTCTGGAACTTCATCCCCTCCCTGATCCTCATGTTGTCGATCTCGATGATCCTGTCGCCCACCCTCATGCCGTCCGCTTCAGCGGGGCTTCCGGGGATCACCCCGTCCACGTAAAGGTACTGACCGCTATCGTCATACCTTCTATCGACAAAGAGACCGAATATGGGGCGTCTGGCCGCATGCTCCAGAAACTCCGAGAGCATGGCCAGCACGTCTCCGATGGGGATGGCGAAACCGATCCCCTTGCCTTCCTCGTATACGGCTGTGACGATGCCGAGGAGGTTTCCATCGCTGTCGAGGAGCGCACCGCCCGAGTTGCCCGGGTTGATGGCCGCGTCCGTCTGTATGAGGGTCGTATAGACCCTGTCGTTGATCTTGACGTTCCTTCTCAGGGCGCTCACCACTCCCACAGTGACGGAGGTGGGCAGGTCGTAAGGGTTCCCTATGACGACGGCCGTTTCACCCACTCTTGCGTTCCCTCTGCACGTCTTCATAAAGGGAAACTCCCTCTTTGCGTCCTCGACCTTCAGGAGAGCGATGTCGATCTCAGGGTCTGCGGCGATGACATGGGCCTCGTACTCCTGGCGGTTGACGAATTTGACGCGAATGGTCGTTGCCTTGGAGATGAGATGCTCGTTCGTAACTATGATCCCTTTCGGGTCGAGGACGACGCCCGATCCGATGTTCTCCACGGTTTCCGAATTGTCCTCCGCCTCGGAAAGAAAGAACCGCCTGAACAGGCTGGTGCTCCTGGCCTCGCTTCCCCTTTTTGCCGCCTCCTCGGTCTTTATGTTGACGATCGCCTTGCTCGCAGCATCGACCACCGACACCAGCCTGTCCTCGCTCGCGGCAAGGAGGTGGGGGAAGAAAAGAATGAGCGCGGTAGCGGGGATAAGAAGTCTTTTCATCTTGAATGTCGGGGAATGAGTTAGTACCAGTCTTCTTCGACCTTCTTCTTTTTCTTGAGGACCCTCAGCGCCTCGTCCAGTATTATTGTGGCGATCTCGTCCTTCGAAAGCCTGGGCACTTGCTTCACCTCGCCGGCCGGACCCATGATCGTCACCTCGTTTTCATCCGAGCCGAAGCCTATGCCGCTCTTCGACACGTCGTTGGCCACGATGAGATCAAGGTTTTTCTTCTTCAGTTTTTCCGCGGCGTGCTCGACAACGTGGTCCGTCTCGGCGGCGAAGCCGACCAGGATCCGGTCACCCTTTGCCCGCCCCAGTTCCTCCAGTATGTCGGGGTTTTCGGCCAGCGTGAGGGTAATCTCGTTCTGACCGCTTTTCTTCTTGATCTTCTCGCAGCTTTCTTCCTTGCACATGTAATCCGCGACGGCAGCGGCTTTGATGATCACGGTTGCCCCTTGCTGCTCGGCCATTACGGCCGCCCTCATCTCTCTTGCAGTCACCACGTTTATGACCTTGATGTCGCTTCTCGGCGGCGGCAGCGCAGTTGTCCCGGTGACGAGGACGACTTCAGCTCCCCTCCTTTTCGCTATCTTCGCCAGGGCGTAGCCCATCTTTCCCGAAGAGCGGTTCGTGATGCAGCGCACGGGGTCTATGGCTTCCGCGGTGGGGCCGGCGGTGACGAGGACCCTCTCGCCCGCGAAATCCTTCTTGGTGAATATGTCTTCCATCTTTTCCACTATGTCCTCGATGGCCGGCAATCTCCCCTTTCCCTGCCACCCGCAGGCCAGGTCACCGGAGGCCGGCTCCATGAACTGGAACCCGTTATCCTTCAGCTTTTCTATATTCGCCTGGACGATGCTGCTCTCCCACATTTTAGTATTCATCGAAGGGACGAATAGGACGGGCACCGTGGTCGCCATGACCATAGTAGTCAGAAAATCGTCCGCTATGCCGCTCGCTATCTTTCCGATGATATTAGCCGTCGCCGGCGCTATAACGAGCTGGTCCGCAATGTCAGCCAGTGCGATGTGGCCTATCTTGCCGCCCGTGAAAAGCTGGAACATCTCATTCGTGACCGGGTTGCCCGAGAGGGTCTGGAAGGTCAGGGGAGTTACGAATTCCATTGCATTTTTCGTCATTACCACATGGACATTGGAGCCGTGCCTCGTCAGTTCCCTTACCAGGTCGGCGATCTTGTAAGCGGCGATCCCACCGGTTATGCCGATAATGATCTCCTTTTTATCGAGCATTGTAAACATTGGAGAAGCCAGCCTCTTCAGATGTTCAGACCTACCCTGCGCACCATCCTGGTGAATAGGTTTGCCTTAGGCACGTACGCCGGTGAGACGATGTCGACCCTGCCCACCACCTCGTTGTCCAGTTGGAAAAGCAGCTCCCCGAGCTTCTGTCCCTGCTTTACCTCGCCCTTCACGGAAGGAGGCAGGCTGACAACCCGTTTTATATCCTTCCTCCGCTCCCGGAGCAGCGTAAGGTTCAGGTCGGCTGCTACTACGCCCTTCAGCTTCCTGTACCTGCCGTCTGCCAGCACTACCTCTTTGTTGACCTGGTCGCCCTTCTTCGCGACGCTGATCACTGCGTATTCGCTGAAGTATTTCTTCAGCTTCTCCAGGGCCAGGTTGTCCCGGCCTCTTGCCGTGGGGCTGCCCATGACCACGACTATAAACCTGATATCGCCCTTCTTTGCAGTGGCCACTACGTTATAGCCCGTGCTTCTGTAGTAGCCCGTCTTAAGGCCGTCCACCTCTCCCATCCTCGAAAGGAGCTTATTGTGGTTGTTGAGCTTGAAAGTCCCTCCCCTGAATTCTCCCGTCTTTGCCGAAGTCCACTCGATTATCTTCGGGTATTTCAGGGTCTCCCGCGCCAGCGTCGCCATATCGTAGCAGGAAGTAACGTCCTCCTTCTGGTCCTTCGAGGGCGGAAGGCCGTGGACCGAATAGAATTCCGTATCGTTCATGCCGAGGGCTTTTGCCTTGTCGTTCATGAGGTCCACGAAGCTCCGGCTCGTCCCCGCGACGAGCTCGCTCACAGCATAGGCAGCGTCGTTTGCCGAGGCGATCACGACGGCCCTCATCATGTCTTCCAGGGTAAACACCTCGCCCTCTTTCAGATAGACCTGGCTGCCCCCGATCTTCGAGGCCTCCCTGGACACCGGCACCTTGTCGGTCAGGTGGATCTCTCCTTTTGCGATCCTTTCAAGGACGAGGCAGGCGGTCATCAGCTTTGCCATGCTTGCGGGGGCCCTTTTTTCGTGCATGTTCTGCTCTTCGAGTATTTTCCCTGAATTAGCTTCCATTATGAGGTAGGCCTTGCAGGGCTCCTCATCCTTCGTGGCGCTTGCGGCAGGGGCGGCACTGCGCCTCTTGGCTGCCGCCGGCTTTGGGAAAGCAAAGTCGGCCGAGAGAAGCAAACAACAGGTTGCGACTAAGATGACAAGATGTGCGGCGAGATGTCTTTTCATGCTTCTCCTCTACTTCCCAAGCATTTTATCCGTGAAGGCCTTTATAAGATCGATGGGAAGCGGGAATACAATGGTCGAATTCTTCTCCGTCGATATCTCGATCAGTGTCTGCAGGTAGCGGAGCTGGAGCGCCATGGGGTTCTTGGAGAGTATATCCGAGGCCTCCGAAAGCTTTGTCGCCGCCTGGAATTCGCCCTCGGCGCTGATGATCTTTGCCCGTCTTTCGCGCTCTGCCTCGGCCTGGCGCGCGATGGCCCGCTGCATCTCCTGGGGAAGGTCCACGTTCTTGACCTCTACGTTCGATACCTTTATCCCCCAGGGTTCCGTATGGGTGTCCAGTATCTCCTGCAGCCGCTCGTTGATCTTTTCCCGCTTCGAGAGGAGTTCGTCAAGCTCTGCCTGGCCGAGCACGCTTCTGAGCGTCGTCTGCGAGAGCTGGCTCGTGGCGTAGAGGTAGTTCTCCACGTCTATGATCGCCTTCATGGGGTCGATGACCCGGAAATAGACGACCGCGTTCACCTTGATCGATACGTTGTCCCTCGTGATGACGTCCTGGGCGGGCACGTCGTGGACGACGGTCCTCAGACTCACCTTCACCATCCTGTCTATGATCGGAATGAGGATGATGAGGCCGGGCCCTTTAGGCCTGGCGAGCACGCGTCCGAGGCGAAAGATGACGCCCCGCTCGTACTCGTTCAATATCTTGATCGCCATGGCGAGAAAGATGACCACCAGCGCTATGACAAAGAAATAGATAGGCATTATGCTCCTCCCTCTTTTTTGACCCTCAGCGTCATTCCGTCCACTGCGACAACCCTCACACGCTCGCCCGGGGCTACGGGCTCTTCGCTTCGCGCATCCCAAAGCTCCCCATGCACGAAGACCTTACCCGAAGGGGCAAGATCGGTCCGCGCCGTCCCCGTCTCGCCCAGGAGCCCCTCCCGGCCGGTTTTCACCTTTGATAACTGGGCTTTTAGCGCATATGATATCATACCGAGGAAGAATATTATAGTTAGTATGGCGACCCCCAGTATTGACTGCCAGGACAGGGAAAGCCAGCTCGCGGGAAGGTCTATGAGCATGATAGAGCCTATCACAATGGATATGACGCCCGCAATGCTGAGCAGGCCGTAGCTGGCCACCTTGAGCTCGAGGACAAAGAAGATGATGCCGAGGACGATGAGAAAAAGGCCCGCGTAGCTTATAGGGATCGTCTGGAACGCGTAAAAGGCCAGGATAAGGCATATCCCGCCGACGACGCCTGGAAAGATCGCCCCGGGCGAGTATATCTCAAAAAGTATGCCGTAAAAGCCTATCATCATGAGGAGATAGGCTATGTTAGGGTCGCTTATGTACGAAAGCAGCGTGTACTTGAAAGGGGTCTCGATCTCAACTACCTTTGCGCCCCGCGTGGCAAGGCGCTCTTTCTTGCCGCCCGCCTCTACGACCTTCCCGTTCACCTTAGAGAGCAGCTCGCCCACGCTGGGTGCTACGACGTCTATAACATGTTCTTTCAGGGCTTCGTCCGCCGTGACGGAGACGCTCTCCCGGACAGCCCTGCCCGCCCATTCCGCGTTCCGCCCGCGCTTTTCCGCCAGACTCCGCGCGTAGGCCTGTGCGTCCTGCACGACCTTCGCCATCATTTCCTTGTCCATCTTCTCTTTGCCGATGGTTACCGGATGGGCCGCCCCTACGTTCGTGCCGGGGGCCATGGCAGCCACGTGGGCGGCGATGAGAATGATCGTGCCTGCCGAAGCGGCCCTCGCTCCTGACGGATAGACGTAAACGATCACGGGCAGCGGGGCCTCCATGATCGATTTGACTATCTCCCTCATGGACGTGTCGAGGCCGCCCGGAGTATCGAGCAGGATAAGAAGCGCCTGGGCCCTGCTGTCGCCCGCATGTCTTATGGAGTCCGAAATGAACTCTGCCACAGGGGGGCTGATTATGCTGTGGACCTTAATCTCCTGGACTTCGGTCGCACCGAGCGCTTTTGCCGATGCCACTACCGTGAGATGCGCACAGAGAAGGAAAAGGAGAAGCCTCTTCATTTTGCGAACTTCTTCTTCAGGGCCTCCTCGACGACTTTCGGCACGCATCCCTTGACGGGCCCGCCGAAGCTTGCCACCTCTTTTATCGTCCTCGAGCTCACGAAGAAGTAGTCCTTACTGGTCATCATGAAGACCGTGTCCATCCCGACGTTCAGGTTCCTGTTCATGGACGCCATCTGGAACTCGTATTCGAAATCGCTCATCGCCCGCAGCCCCCGGATAACGAACCTGGCATTTACCTTCTTGACATAGTCGACGAGAAGGCCCTCGAAGCTGTCTATCATGACCCTTCCGTTATTCTTTATCGACTGCCGGATGAGCTCTTTGCGCTCCTCGACGGTGAAGAGACCTTTCTTTTCGATATTGTAAGCAATAGCTATAATCACCTTATCGAAGAGCTCGAGCCCTCTCGCCAGGATGTCCAGATGGCCGTTCGTGATAGGGTCGAAAGAACCGGGGTATATGCCGATCCGTTTTCCTTTCATCGAGAAGGCTCCTCTTTGCCGGGGCATGTTATCACCGTCAGGACCGTGTCGCCGTACTTCCTGGTCCTCACACCGTATCCCCCTTCGGTGGGGCAAGGGGGCGCCTCCCTTTTCGAATGCTCTATAACGAAGATCGAATGGCCGGAGCAAAACCCGTTCCCTTTCATAAGCTCCATCAACAACGCGACATAGCCCATTTCATAAGGAGGGTCGGCGAAAATCAGATCGAAATGCCTCCCCTGCTTACGGAGCATGGGCACGGCATATCTTACATCCATATTGACGACAAGGCAATCTTTATCTAAGGCGAGGTTCTTGAGGTTGGCCGCCAGCAGCGAGGCCGTCTTCCCGTCCTTCTCGACCGCGACGACGGAAGCCGCACCCCTGCTCAGGGCCTCCACTGCGAAGGACCCGGCCCCGGCAAAGAGGTCGAGTACAATGAAGCCCTCGATATCGCCCACAATGTCGAAGACGGCCTGCCTGGCCTTGGCTGACGTGTACCGGGTCCTTCCGTCACGGCCGGACGCGATCCGCCTGCCCTTGTGACTGCCCCCGGTAACCCTGATACCCGACATGTCGCTGCCCCGGGCCGGCCCATTCCCCGACCCACGGTAAGAGTGTGCGCTATTCGGGGCCTTTTGTCGAGCCCCCTCACCTTTTCTCGACAGCTTTCGTCCCCCCGGCACGGGCACCCTATTGTGCCGGTGCCGGGGGGACATTATGTTTGGTTATATCCGCCATAAAGGAGGCTTTATGAAGAAATTAAGCCCTTTGCTCGTTTTATCGATCGTTCTGTGCCTATCCGTGTTCGCTCCCTCCGCCCTTGCCCAATACGCCTATCCCTACGACCAATACCAGTCGTACGATCCATACTCGCGACCGTATGAGGAGTACTACTATCCGAACGACGGCTACTACTTCCCTTACGACGAGTATGACTACTACCCTGAATTCTACTATCCGGGCTTTTACGGAGGATTCGGCTCTCCCCGCGGCGAGCGTTCCGAGCGCTTCGGTGGCGGCGAGCGCGGTGGGCACTTGGAGCACGGAGAACACGGCGAGCGGGGTGAGCACGGCGGCCGTTAGAGCCCTTTCATGTTGACACAGCCTCGAGAGGGAATTACAGTCCTTTGGAGCGGTTCTCATTTCCCAAGGAGGTTGCGACATGTTCAGACCAACAAGGATTCTTGCTCCGACCGATTTTTCCGAGCACTCCGACAGGGCATTGGCTGAGGCTTTCGACCTGGCGCGGCAGTACAAGGCAAAAGTATATGTCCTGCACGTAGTCCGCGAGGACATCCATCATTGCGCCGGGGACTACTGCCTGAGCGACGACCTTCTCGCCCAACTCGAGAAGAACATGTTAGCCGGGGCCGACCAAAGCATTCAGAAGCAGTTGGCGAAGTTCCCCCAGGCCGGGGAAGTGGAGGTGGCAAGCGAGGTAAGGAAGGGCTTTCCAGGGGAGGAAATCCTGAAGGTGCAGGAAGAGAAAGCGATAGACCTCATCGTTATATCGGCCCTGGGAAGAACCGGATTTGCCAGGTTCTTCGTCGGCAGCGTGACGAACCATGTGGTGAAGGACGCGAAGTGCCCCGTCCTGCTGCTTAAGTAGCCGGTTCCTACCGGGCGGGGCAACCGCTTCAGCGGGCCTCGCGAGTCTTCGGGCGGCGTCTCTCACGCAGGAAGCCTGTGACGCCGGGCAGCACCGATATGATGATGATCGCGAAGATCACGAGGGTGAAGTTTTGCCTGACCAATTGGATGTTGCCGAAGAAATAGCCGCCCATCGTGAAGATTAGAACCCAGCATATGTTGCCGGCGACGCTGTAGAGAAGGAACCGGCCGTAGCGCATTGTGCCGACGCCAGCGACGAAAGGCGCGAAGGTCCTGATGATGGGCACGAACCGCGCTATGATTACCGTCTTCCCACCGTACTTGACGTAAAAATCATGGGTCCTGTTCAGGTACTCCTTGTTGAGGAGCCGCGAGCTGGCGCTCGAAAAGACCCTTGGTCCGGCAGCACGGCCTATCCAGTAGTTGGAGGAGTCGCCCATCATTGCGGCCAAGGGCAGGGAGATAACGAGCCAGCCCACGTCGAGCGACCCCAGACCGGCGAACGCACCGGCCGCGAAGAGGAGGGAATCGCCCGGCAGGAACGGGGTTGCCACGAGCCCCGTCTCGCAAAAGACGACTATGCAGAGGAGGAGGTGGGTATGGGGGCCGTAACTCTGTATAACTAAACCGAGGTGCCTGTCCAGATGTATAATGATGTCGAAGGCGTATCTGATGACTTCCATAATTTCCTCAGCCCCGATGCCGGCATCCGACACACCCGGCTATGAACGATCTTCTTTCAGGCTCCTCCTGTTGTCTATGGCGCTCTTGATGGTAAGGGAGTCGATATAGACGATATCGCCGCCGATGGGTATGCCCGAGGCGATGCGGCTGATCTTCAGGTTGAAGGATTTCGTCATCTCCACTATGTAGTGGGCGGTGGTGTTGCCCTCTATGGTGGGGTTCGTGGCGATGATCAGCTCCCGTATGCTCTCTTTGGCAATGCGCTCCCTCATCTCTGGGATCCTGATCTCGTTGGGACCGATCCCGTCTATGGGATTGATGACACCGTGGAGTATGTGATAGCGATAGACGCCTGGAAATGCCGCCTCTATCACCATCATGTGGGAGGGCTCTTCGACAACGCAAAGAGTGTCGCGGGCGCGCTTTTCATCCCGGCATATGCGGCACGGGTCGATGTCGGTGATGTTGAAGCAGTTGGTGCAAAGCCTTATCCTCTCTTTCACCTCCGCGATGCTCCGGGCAAGCTCCGCTACGTATTCGGGTCTTGAATTCAAGAGGAAGAAAGCAAGCCTCGTCGCGGTCTTCCTCCCAATGCCGGGCAGCCTGGACAGGTGCTCTACTAACCGTTCGATGGGTTCAGGGTAGTACATTTACATACCGAAGGGAAGCTGCATGCCGCCCGTGATCTTTGCGAGCTCTTCCTTCCACAGGTTCTTCGACTTGCTCAGGCCCTCGTTTATTGCGGCAACGACGAGGTCTTCCAGCATGTCCTTGTCCCTTTCCTCCCATATCTCGTCCGAGATCTTCAGGGAGACAACGTCCTGCTTCCCGTTTACGACGCAGGTGACCATGCCGCCCCCGGACTGTCCCTCAACGACCCTCGTCTCCATCTCTTCTTGCAGCTTCTGGAACCTTTCCTGCATTTTTTTTGCCTGGTTCAAGATCTGCCCGAAACCCTTTGACATTGTTGCCTCCTTTTGACGCCGATCGGCAATTACCGGCGTCGCGCCATTACTCCTCGGCCTTGAAAAGCAGTTCCGCCTCCCTCATGTAATCGTCTATCGTGTCCACCTTCGCGTCAGGGCCGTCGACGAATTTGACGGTCATATCCCTTTCGAAAAACGCCGACGCGTGCTTCTTCAACTCGCCGACCATCGCGGCATCGCTCCTCAAGAAGGCGGACTGCTTATGGACGGCGACGACGAGCTTGTCCTCAACGGCCCTCATGTCTGCCGATGCGAGCATGCCGAAAAGCACCTTGCTCTTTTCTCTCAGATAGGAGACGAAATCGCCGGGAATCCCCGCCGGCTGGTATGCCTCGACCCGGTCCGTCTCGGGGCGCGGCCGCGCCGGGGGCGGTGCCCCCGAAGAGCGGGCCGCAGCGGAAGGGGGTGGCCCGTCGGAGGTCGCGCGGTTCCTGGGCGGACCCTGCGCCCCCGTTTCCTTCCCGGCCGCCGCCTCTATCATCGCCTCTACGTCCCTGAGCCTGGAGAGGTTGTAGAGGTTGATGTAGAGAATCTCCAGGGACACCCTGGGCAGCACTCCACGGACAAGGTCCTCGGTCTTGAGCATGTGGTGCACCATATTCTGTATCTCGTAGTACTCGACCGGCCTCAAAAGGGCGGTCGCCCTCTCGTACTCCTCGTCGTCCATGAATATAAAGGAGGGCTTGCCCTGCCAGAGCTTTATCATGAGGATGTCCCGGAGGAAGGAGAGGAGCGCTTTGTAGATTTGGTATGCGTCGTTTCCCTCTTCGAGGGTGCAGGCGATGAGGGCGAGCCCCTCTTTAGGGTCTTTCTCGACGATGCTCTTCACTATACCGTAGGCCACCTCCCTCTGCACCACCCCGATCACATCGATGACGTCTTTTTCGCTGATACGGGTGCCGCTGTAGGAGATCACCTGGTCGAGTATCGATTCGGCGTCTCTCAGGCCGCCGTCTGCCTCGCGGACTATGTAGTTGAGCGCCTTTTCTTCGCACTCGATTTCTTTCGAAAGGCAGATGCGGCGGAGCTGCTCCATGATCTGGGACTCCGATATCCTCCTGAAATCGAAACGCTGGCACCGCGATACTATGGTATAGGGGATCTTGTGGGATTCGGTAGTCGCCAGGACGAAGATGTTGTGGCCTGGCGGTTCCTCGAGGGTCTTAAGGAGCGCGTTGAACGCAAAGTCGGTAAGCATGTGCGCCTCGTCGATGATGTATACCTTGCGCCTTCCAACCATGGGCAGGTAACGCACTGTTTCCCGCAGCTCTCTTATCTCGTCTATGCCCCTGTTGGAGGCCGCGTCGATCTCGATGACATCGACGAACCCGCCGTTGTTTATAGCCTGGCACGCGTCACAGCGATCGCACGGCTCCTCCCTGACGCCTTCCGCACAGTTTACGGCTTTCGCGAGTATCCGCGCTACAGTGGTCTTGCCGACCCCCCTGGGCCCGGCGAAGAGGTAGGCATGGGCTATCCTGCCGCGCTTTATGGAGTTCTTGAGGGTTGTGACGATATGCGGCTGCCCGACCACGTCCTCGAACTTCCTGGGCCTCCATTCCCTTGCAATGACTCTATATTCTTCCTTATCTCTCATAGGAGCTTGCAGGCGAGTGCCTGCCGTTGCGTTGACGCCGCCTTCCTTCCCCTTATCATAATATCAAGGCCAGGCGACCTGCGGCACACGGAGAAGCCGCTACCGCTGCTTCCTTCCGGACCTGACGGGGTTCGCAGCCTTCACGTTGCGCAGGGCCCGGCCACCTTGAAGTCCAACACACTCGCCATTCGCGTCAAATGGCGGAGAGAGAGGGATTTGAACCCTCGGTGCCAGTTTTGGCCGGCACACACGATTTCCAGTCGTGCTCCTTCAGCCGCTCGGACATCTCTCCATCTTATCCCTGTTTTCTATAATAGCACAGCGGCCGGGCTTTCCACAAGCAGCCCGGCGGCCGCCTTTTCGCGCGTGCATGGGGGCCGGCCCGGGGCAGACACCCCGGGTCGGCAAGTACAGGACATTGGTGAAGAGTGCTTGCGTCGGCGGGTCCGGTGCGGCTTGAGAGGCGGCAACGTGGAGTCATATTGGATTTGTTGGTCAGCGGGTGGGAGGGGCTTTATATTTCTATAGGTCACGAAGTTGCCTATTCTATTACGGTAGGGGGAAGGTGGCGGTCTACCACGGGTACGGCGGGGCCGGTCGGAGTGGAACAGTCGCGGGCGGGGTCTGCTTCAACCTGCCCGCCGGGGGTCTATTTTGAACGGGGACGGGGGATGGCGGCGGCTGTTCATGGCAATCGTCGTGGCTCTCGGAATCCTTGCCAAATCAACGGCCCTCTTTGCAGGTCCGCCTTTCCGGACGGACGACCCCGAGACGGTGGACTACAAGCACTGGGAGTTTTATACGGCCACCCAATATGAGAACGACAGGGGACATCTATCGGGCACCGCTCCTCACTTAGAGGGGAATTACGGCTTGTTGCCGAACGTCCAGCTCCACCTCATAGTCCCCGACGCCTTCGACAGGCCCAAGGGCGGCCCTGCTCTTTTCGGCCCCGGCGATGTCGAGCTCGGGGTCAAATACCGGTTCGTCCAGGAGAGTGAGTATGTCCCCATGGTGGGCACTTTCCCGCTTCTGGAGGCGCCGACGGGCAGCAAGGCGAGGGGACTCGGGACGGGCCAGCCCCAGTTGTTCGTCCCCCTATGGCTCCAGAAGAGCCTGGGGCCGTGGACGAGCTACGGCGGAGGAGGATACTGGATCAACCCGGGGACGGGCAATCGGGACTACTGGTTTTTCGGCTGGCTCATCCAGCGCGATATAACCAAGTGGCTTACTACCGGCGCCGAGATATTCCACCGGACGCCGGTCACAACGGGCGGGCAGAGCGAGACGGGGTATAACATAGGGGCCATCGTCAATTTTACCGACGTTCACCACTTCATCTGTTCAGCGGGCACCGACATCCACGGACCGGCTAATTTCTTCTTCTACGCGGCTTATCTCATGACATGGGGTCCGCCGGAAAAAGGGGAGGAGAGGAAGGCGGCCAAATGAAGATCAAGAGTTCGGCAGGCGTTCTTGCTCTTTTCGTAATCCTGACTACCGGCTTCGGGGGATGCGCGCAAAAGCCGAAGCCGCCGCCCGCAACTTCAAACAGGCCGGGCGTGTTCACCGAGGTAGGAAATTCATCACGCCCTGCCGAAGGCATGGTAGACCTTACCGTGAAGGCCTCGGTGAAGACCCCTACGGCCGAACATTACCTCCTGGAGTCGAGGCCTGTCCCGCCAGGCGGCGGCTTTCCGTTCGAGCTGAACGTAGACGGCCAGGAAGTTATCTGGAAGGTAGAGGGGACAAGGGAGAACACGCCCGTCTACGGCTCTTCCGGCAGACTGCCGGAAGGGGGCGAGGGCATCAGGTACGTTCTCGAGAAGACGATCCGTCTGCCTGCAGGTCCGCACCATGTGGTCTTCGGCGTCCCCTACGATGACTACTACACCGGGGTGAAGGTTTCCCTGCAGGAGGACATGGGACACACGCTCCAGTTCGAGCCGGTCTATGCCATGGGCAGGAGGGGATACCGGACCTTCTTCCACGGCATAAGCAGGACCATGGTGTATCTTGACGGGGTCAGGATAAAGTAGACATGGGGGCGGCAACGGGTGAGGGCACGGCCGGGAGCCTGCGGGCAAAAGAAATAACGGGAAGGGCTCGACCCGCGAGGGTCTTCATGCTGGTTGTATGCAGGCAGTGATGCGATGAACTTACCGCTTGTCCTTCCGGTCCGGATAATGAAATAATAGTAGGACCGCCCCACAAAAAGGGAGGGGACTAAGTGGCGGCATTAGCGCTTTTCGACTTCGACGGGACGATCAGCTTCAGCGACAGCTTTGCCGGTTTCATCAAGTTTACTGTGGGCAGGACCAGGTTTTACCTCGGGGTCGCCCGTCTGACGCCGGTCGTCATAGGGTTCCTGCTTGGCTTCATCAGGGCCTCCCGCGCAAAGGAGCTAATGTCCGTCTATTTCTTCGGCGGCCGGGAAGCAGCGGAATTCGAGGCCCTCGCGTCGAGGTACTCCAGGGAGGAGCTGCCTAAGATCGTGAGGAAGGAGGCCCTCAAGAGGATTGCGTGGCACAAGGGGAAAGGGGACGCGGTTGTCGTCGTTTCCGCCTCCATGGATATCTGGTTGAAAGACTGGTGCAAGGCCCAGGGTGTGGACCTAATCGCGACGGGGCTCGAAGTTAGGGACGGGCGGGTCTCGGGGAGGTTTATCCCGAGGAATTGCAGCGGCCGGGAGAAGGTCAGGAGGATTAGGGAGCAGTACGACCTCGAAAGCTTCGACTACATCTATGCCTATGGGGATAACCCTGGAGACCGGGCCATGCTGGCTGTCGCGAATGAGGCGTACTATCGGTGGAGGCGCATCTGACAGCGGCGGGAGAACGTGTCCTGCGGCGGAGTACGCGAGGGTCGGTGCTAGACCGGAGGGCTGGCGCCCAGGTAGGCGGCTACGACCCCCGGATCGCACTTTATCTCTCCGGACGGCCCTTCCATCACGACCCTACCCGTCTCCAGAACGTAGGCCCTATCGGAGTGGTCGAGGGCCATGTGGGCGTTCTGCTCGACCAGCATGATGGATATGCCTTTTTCCCTGTTTATCTTCTCGATGAGAGCGAAGATCTCCCGTGTGATGATCGGCGAGAGGCCCATCGACGGCTCGTCGAGGAGCAAGAGGGTAGGGTCGGCCATGAGAGCCCTGCCTAGGGCGAGCATCTGCTGCTCCCCCCCCGAGAGAGTCCCGGCGTGCTGGTGGAGCCTCTCGGAAAGCCTCGGGAACGTGTTGAGCACCATGTCAAAGAGCACCCGCCGCGGACCGGACCGGAGCGTGTGGCCACCCACCTCCAGGTTCTCCTTAACCGAGAGGTCGGGGAAGATCTGCCGTCCCTCCGGCACCAGGGATATGCCGAGCCTCACTATCCGGTCGGGTCTCTCCCTCGTTATATCCTTTCCGGTGAACTCGACGCCGCCGGACAGGGGCCTCAGTATGCCGGCCACCGTCCGGAGGAGCGTGCTCTTGCCTGCGCCGTTGGCGCCGATAATGGAAAGCACCTCGCCCTCGTGCACCTCCATGGTCACGCCGTCGAGAGCGGGATAGGCGCCGTAGGCGACCGTGAGGCCGGCGATTCGCATCAGCATTGGAACTCTTCCCCTAAATAGGCCTCGATCACCTTCCTGTCTTTTCTCACGTCGGCAGGCGGCCCTTCCGCGATCTTCTCCCCGAAATCGATGACCACGAGCCTGTCGGAAAGGTTCATGACGAGCCCCATCTGGTGCTCAATCAGAAGAATGGTCAGGCCGAAGGCCTCCTTGACGTGTCTTATGTCCGCCATCAAGTCGCCTATCTCCCTCGGGTTCATGCCCGCCCCCGGCTCGTCGATAAGGAGTAATTTAGGATCTGCGGCAAGGGCACGGGCAAGCTCGAGGCGCCTTTGCTCGCCGTAAGGGAGGCTCGATGCCGGCTGGTCGGCCCTGGCCGCGAGATGGAAAAAGTCGAGGATTTCCATCGTCCTGTCGAGGGCTGCCTTTTCCGCCTCGATGCAGCGGGTCGATTCGAAGGCGGCCGCGAGCGGTCCGTACCCGATGCGCCCTATTATCGGGACGAGGACGTTCCTCGCCACTGTGAGACTTCCGAAGAGGCGGATATTCTGAAAGGTCCTTGCCATGCCGAGGCGGACTGCGTGAAAGGGCGCCATGCGGGTTACGTCCTTTCCGAAGAACTCCACCCTCCCTGCATCGGCCCTCGTGATGCCAGTTATCAGGTTGAAGACGGTCGTCTTGCCCGCCCCGTTGGGCCCTATGAGACCGACGGTCTCATGCTCCTCCACGGCGAAGGAGAGGTCGCTGACCGCCCGGACGCCTCCGAAGCTCTTCGAGATGTTTCTTAGCTCCAGCGCCTTCATCTCTTGTCGATCCCCAGGATTTTCGATTCTCTCCGGCTGATCAGGCCGTAGGGGCGAAGCATCATCAGGGCGATGAGGAACAGGGGGATGAAGACCCACCGGAGGTCCAGCATGCCGGAGGGCAGCACGATGCGCAACCCCTCTATGAAACCTACCCACAGAAGGCCGCCGATGATCGTGCCCGTGATGCTGCCCATGCCCCCGACAATTACAATTATGAGAAAGTCTATAGACTTCAGAAAATCGAAGTTCGACGGATGCAGGAAAGTGTAAAGGTGGGCGTAAAGACCGCCGGCTATCCCGGCCAGAAAGCAGCCGTAGGTGAAGGCCATCGATTTCATGCGGCCCGTGTCTATGCCGAAAGCGGTCGAAGCGAGCTCGTCGTCCTTGATGCACTGCCAGAAGAGGCCGTACCTCGAGAAGATGATGTTTCGCGTCACGGGCACGAGGATAGCCATGGCCGCAAGCACTATCTCCAGGCTCGTGAGCTTCGGTATGCCTATAAACCCCCTCGACCCTCCGAGAACGTCCGACACCCTGTCAGAGTTGTCGAGGAGCGTGCGCACGAGCATGCCGAAGCCGAGGGTCGCTATGGCAAGGAAGTCATCCTTGAGCTTCAGTATGGGCAGACCTATGAGACCGCCGATGAGCGCGGAGAAGAGGCCCGAAAAAAGCAGGACCGGCAGGAAAGCCGGCGCCGACCCGATGGAAAAGGCGTGGGTCAGCCAGGCGGAAGCATAGGCGCCGATGCCGTAAAAAGCGGCATGGCCAAGGGAGAACTGGCCCGTGTAGCCGTAAATGACGTTGAGACCGAGACTGGCGATGATTATGACCAGGGCGTACAGGATGACCTGCTCCACGTACTGGGTGGCGAGCCCGGAGACGAAAAGGACCTTCAGCAGTACATAGGCGATTGCGCAAGATAGGATGAACCGTTTCGCGCCTTTGAAGAAGTTCACACCTTCTCGCTCCTCTTTCCGAAAAGGCCGCTCGGCCTCACGAGAAGGACGACGAGGAGGATTATGAAGATCAGGCCGTCCCGCAGCGTCGAAGAGACGAAGGCTGAGACGAACACCTCGGATAGGCCGATGACGAGGCCCCCGAGTACTGCACCGTGGACGAGACCTATCCCCCCGAGAACGGCTGCGATGAAAGACTTGACTCCCGGCATAACGCCCATGAATACGTTGATCTGGGGATAGGCGAAGCCGTAGAGGATCCCGCCTATGCCCGCGCACGCGGTGCCTACGGCGAAAGTGAAGGAGATCGTGCCATCCACGTTTATCCCCATGAGGGCGGCGGTCTCCCGGTTGTGGGACACGGCCCTCATGGCCCTTCCGTGTTTCGTCCTGTAAACGAGGAGGTAGAGGAGCACAAGGGAAGCGCCGGTCACGGCGAATATGATGACCTGGATGTTCGTGACTACCGCCGGCCCCAGGTCGTGGCTTACGACGTCGAAGGGCCTGGGAAAGGCTATGTAATTGGGCGTGAAGATGCTCTGGAGACTGAGGAAGTACTCGAGAAAAAGGGAGACCCCCACGGCCGTGATCAGGAGCGATATCTTCGGGGCGGAGCGCAGGGGCTTATAGGCGACCCTCTCCACCAAAAGGCCCAGAAGGGCCGTAGCCGCCATGGTTATCACGAACACAAGGGGGAGAGGTACCTGCCATTTGGCGATGAGGTAATAAGCAACGAAGGCGCCGAACATGAAGATGTCGCCGTGGGCGAAATTGATGAGGCGGAGCACCCCGTAGACCATTGTGTAGCCAAGGGCGATCAGGGCGTAGATGGCGCCGAGCTGAAGACCGTTGATCGTTTGTTGGATTGTGTATGCCAGGAGCTCCATGCGCGCTTACGGCTTTACCGTAGTCACGTACCTGGGGCCGTCCTTGTCCACCCTGAGTATGACCGCGGACTTTATTGCGTCGCCGTTCTTGTCGAAGCTTATTGTCCCGGTCACTCCCTGGAAGTCCTTGAGACGGGAGAGGGACTTCATGAGCCCGTCGGGTGTAGGAGTCTCGATCTTGTCGAGGGTCTGAAGAATGATCATGGCGGCGTCGTAGGTAAGGGCAGCGAGCGCGTCCGGCACTGCCCCATGTTTTTCCTTATATTTCTTTATGAACCGCTGGGCCACCGCATCCTTCCTCTCCGGCGAGTAGTGGTTCGTGAAGTACCCTCCAACGATGGTATTCCCCGCAATCTTCAGGAGGTCCGGAGAGTCCCATCCGTCGGTGCCGATAAGGGCGCTCGCGACCGCCTTCTCCCGGAGCTGCCTCACGATGAGGCCTGCTTTGTTGTAGTAATCGGGAATGAAGATGAGTTCCGGTTTTTTCAGCCTGATCTTCGTCGTGAGGGCTGAAAAATCGACGTCGTCCTTCTGGTAGGACTCGTAGGCGACGACAGACCCCTTTCCCGCCTCGAAAACCGACTTGAAGACCGCGGCGAGGCCTCTCGAATAGTCGTTCCCCACGTCGTAGAGGACCGCTGCCGTCTTTACCTTCAGGTCGGCGAGGGCGAATGTGGCGGCCACCCGTCCCTGGAAGGGGTCGATGAAGCAGGCGCGGAAAACATAAGGCTTCCGCTTGCCGTTATAGACCGTGACTTTCGGACTCGTGGCCGCTTCCGTAACCATCGGAACCTTATGGTTCGTGGCTACCTCGCTCACGGGTATAGCGACCTTCGACGTGAGAGGACCGACAAAAGCGAGGACCTTGTCCTGCGTGGTGAGCTTCAGCGCTCCGTTCGTGCCTTCCGTCGGGTCGTTCCTGTCGTCCACGATTACCGTGCCGATGGCGTACCTGCCTGACTTGCCATAGTCGTCGACGGCCATGAGAAAGGCGTTCCGCGACGATTCACCGAAGGTCTTCACGTCGCCCGTGAGAGGGGCTATAAGCCCTATCTTCACCGTCTGCTTTGCCTGGACGGAGGCAGAGCCGAGAATTGAGAGGGCGAGAGCGAGCAGGAACGTTTTTTTCATGATCTCTATTTAAGCGAAAAAGAGGGGTGATGTAAAGTCAATTCTGACCTGTACCGCCTTTGGGGGGCTGGCGCTCACAACTGGGTGATCGGGGGGCGTAGAGGACTTGCACCCCCAAGTCAGAGCGCCCGCACGAGCCCACCAATAAGAGGCGGTATCCCGCACCCCCGCCCACCCCAGCCGTTTGTTGCTAGTGGGTCTTTAGATAATCAAGACAGAACTTCAAGACCTCATCCCCCGGCAGGTTCTTCGCCTTCATGGTCTTCACATATTCATCCAAGATGGGCTTCACTGCGGTTATCCAGCGGGCCTCTTCCTCCTTGGTGAGCTTGATTATCGTGGCGCCCTTCTTCACCATGAACGCTTTGCCCTCTTTGTCAATCTCGTCCCATGCCTTCCCATATTTCACAATGAACTCTTCATTAATCTTTTCAATGGCCGTCCGTGTGTCAGGGGACATGCTTGCCCATTTGTTCTTGTTCATGACGACAAAGAATGCCGTCGAGTGGGCAATCGCGTAATCCTCGGTACAGCTCTTGACAACCTCGCCTAATTTGAAACCCCACATGGCCTCGTAGGGGCACGTAATCCCATCCGTCACCCCCTTGGATAGGGCATCATAAGACTCGGTCATAGGCATGCCAACAGGGACACCGCCAAGGGCCTCCACCACTTTATTGCTCAGGCCGGTGGAGCGGATCTTCATACCTTTCATATCTTCCATCTTTGCCACTGGCTTCCTTGTGAAGATCAGCCCGGGGCTATGGGCATGAAGGAAGAGAACTTTGACCGCATCGAACTCCCTGGGTTTGAACTTCTTGTAATACTCGTTGGCCAGGTTCGTAGCCGCCACACCGCTCCTGTAACCGAGAGGAAGATCAATTACTTCCGAGAGCGGGAACCTCCCTCTGGTGTATGCGAGGGCGCTCATGCCGATGTCGCTGATGCCGTTCACAACCGAGTCATAGGTCTGACCGGGGGGTGTGAGCGTTGCGCCGTGGAAGAGTGTCACCTTTACTTTACCGTTTGTTCTTTTTTCAACCTCTTTTGCCCATTCCTCTGCTAGCGCGCTGTGCTTGTGGGGAGCCGGCCAAAAATTGGAGAACTTCAGCTTCATTACCTTGTCCTGCGCGAAGCTTACCGAAGCAATAAGGCATGCCGATACCACGAAAACCAACAAAAGGACTTCCCTCATAAATCTTTTCATGACTACCTCCCTCTACCTGCTTTTTTGCGTTTCTGAAGAAAAATAGGGGCACTCCTGGGCACCCCACAGCTAAGCCTGATTGTCTACAAAGCATGTAATCGGCCTGTCGATTATGTGAAGAAGAGAACGGGTTCCTCTCACCTGAGGCGAACACATCAACCTCATGCCGGGAAAAGGCAATCTGGTGCGTTGGGAGTAGGGCGTCATCTGCCTCAGCCGAAAATCGGCGCTTATTATTCACTGGTTGCCGACCCGGAACAACTTGTGGAGACAATGGCTCTTTTCACGAGGCTTTTGATAATCTCGATCTTGTAGGCATTCTCACTCAAAGGCTTTGCCCCCTCTACTGCCAAATGCGCTGCTGCCTCAGCTGTTGTGCCGTCAATCTGCCGTTCCGCGAGGAATTTCTCGGCCGCCCTCGCCCGCACGGGCTCTGCAGCCACCCCGCCCAGAGCAATACGAGCTTCGGAACAGACGCCATTTTGCATGGTCACAACGCATGCGACGCTGGCAATAGCAAAATCGATAGGTTTTCGCAAGGTAAACTTTGAGTACATCTGTCGCGATCCCGCAGCCGGCTTGGGAACTTGAATCTCAGTTATTAATTCATCATCGGCCAAAATGGTCGAACGTGTTGCGGTGGCAGAAAAAAACTCTTGTGCGCTTAACGTCCGCTTGGTTGTCACGATACTCGCGTCCAGCGCTACAAGCGCCATACCTATATCTGAAGGGCTTACCGCCACGCAGCCGCAGTTGAAGCACCTCCCGGCCTCGGCGACTATAGCCTCGGCCCCGGTGCCCCCATCTTCTTCGTCCAGACCCTTGATCCGTTCGCCTCTTGCCATAACAGGAACTTTTATACGAGAGGCCGAATCATAGGAAGGTACGGTGAAGTGAGGCTCACCTTCATGGGCCTGGAGAGATGGCTCGTCGCCCCGAAGCCACAAATGTATGGCGCGAGCCGCATTTCGCCCGGAGGTCACGGCCTCGATAACCGTTGAGGGACCGGTCACGAAGTCGCCGCCTGCAAAGAGATTCTTGTCGAGGAAAAGCGGGGAACGGCCTCCGCGTTTTACCCTCCGCCTCAGTTTGGCAGGGAGAAATGAGGTATCCGGTTCCTCACCAATGGCCTTAATAACCGCATCGACGGTCATGGTAAAGTCTGAACCTTCTTTGGGCACCGGGGTTCGCCTGCCCGATGCGTCCAGAGGCCCGGGTTTCATGCGCCTACAGGTCAGAAGGACGCCGTCCTTTATCCGAGCCGCTTCGACCGGCAAAGTAAGGAATTTGAAAGGGATACCGTCTTCTTCCGCTTTGACGATCCCATCCTTCAGGGCCGGCATCTCATTCCGGGTTCGCCGGTAGAGCACCAGCGGTCTGGCTCCGAGCCTGAGAAGTGTCCTTGCTACATCAATGGCCACATTCCCGCCGCCGATTACAGCGACCCTCTTCCACGGCATCTCCCTGTAACCCCTATTCACCCTATTGAGGAACGATAGTCCTGACAGTGTGATCTCTTCACCCTTAATCCCCAGGGATCGCTCTTTCCACGCGCCTGCCGCGGCAAAAACCGCGTCGAAAGTCTCCATGATACCTGCCGTGGCCGGGTCCTTTCCAACAGTAACGCCACACTTGAACGTGATCCCCATGGCCTCCATGGCCCGAATCTCTTTCTCTACAACTCCTTTCGGCAGCCGATAGGGTGGTATGGCGGAGACGAGCATACCTCCTGGTTCGGGTGCCCTTTCGAAGACCGTTACTCCGTGTCCATCCCTCCTCAGATAATAGGCTGCCGCGAGCCCGGCAGGCCCCGAACCGATAATGGCCACTTTCCTTCCTGATTCAGTGGAGGGAGGCCTGAAGAATCGGCCCGGATCTTCAAGGATGTGATCACCCAAGAATCGCTCAACACACCGTATGGCCACGGGCTCATCGTACCCACCGCGGTTGCACGCGGGCTCACAGAATATCGGGCAGACCCTACCGGTGACGGCCGGCATCGGATTAGCTGCGAGAAGGATCTCGGCTGCATCCAAAAGGTCACCACTCTTGATTTTGCTCAAATAGAGGGGGATATCGGTCGAGGCCGGACAGTGTGAAGAGCACGGATATTGCTCCATTCGGGCCGAGCCGAATATAGAGTGGTACCTGTTGTCACCGAAAAGAGCGTTGCATACCTTCCCCCCTTTCCGCAGGCAGACGATATGCCCTCCCAAGGGATCGGGATATCTGTAGTACCAACAGCGGACGTCCTGGGCGAGGTTCCCACCCACTGTGGCGGCATTTCTGACCTGGGGTGTTGCAACGGAGCGGGCTGCTTCGGCGAGCACCTTATACTTCTCATTGATCAATGGGGAGGCGGCTATGTCGGCAAGCGTGGCAAGGGCTCCGATCTTTAGCCCCTCTCCGTCCTCACCGATGGAATCGAGTCCCTCGATGCCCTTTATGTTGATGATCGCTTTGGGGTAGTCGGGAAGAAATTCGTTTTTCAGTGCACCTAAAAGATCTGTACCGCCCGCGATAAGCCGGGCCTTGCCCCTATAGCCTTTCAACGTGGCAAGCGCCGAATCTATTGAACGGGCATTGATGTGGGAAAAAGGCCTCATAAGACACCTCCTTGACGAACGGGTGGCACCTTCCCGAGTGCCCTGAGAATTTTGTCCGGTGTAAGCGGGTACTCGTGCACCCATGTGCCGATGGCGTTTGAAACAGCAATGAGGACCGCAATCGGTCCGGGAGCCGTCGCAACTTCTCCGACCCCTACCGCCCCAAAACGATGGGTGGGAAAAGGTGTTTCAAGAACCACATTGTCTATCGGGGGTAGTTCCGAGAAGGTACGCCACTTGTAGTCGATCATGTTGGCGTTAAGTATACGTCCGGTTGAGCGGTCAAGGATTATTTCCTCGAAGAGAGCGCTATCCAGGCCTGCCGACCCCAGGCACCCGTTGAGTTGCCCTTCAAGGCCCTGTGGGTCTATGATCTGGCCCACATCAGTTGCATTCACGACGCGCACCAGATCCACCTTCCCGGTTTCGGTATCGACCTCCGCCTCGACAAAAGTTGTCATACAGTTGGACATGCTGTAATCAGGCTCAAAACGCCCTATCCCGGTCACGGTCCGGTCGAAGCCCATCGCCTTCCAGGGCACCTTCCTTTCAGGGTTGGAGCGGGCAAAAATCATTCCGTCCACGGTGTCCAGTTCGTCCGGCTCTGCCTGAAGTGCGGGAGCGACTATTTCAAAAAGCTTTTTTTTCGCATCTTCGGCGGCAGCGATTAGTGCACTTCCGATTGCGTACGTACCCCTGGATCCCGAGGGTCCGAACTCGTAAGGGTTAAAGAGCGTGTCTGAAGGCGTAACCGATACGCGGTCCAGGGACAATTGCAGCACTTCGGCCACCATCTTGTGGAGGTTGCTCCACTGGCCTGTTCCGTGCTCCGTGAGGTTAGAATTAACAAGTACCGTTCCATCCGGCCGAAGATGAACATAGGCTTCTGATGAATCCTCACCCACGTCTGCATTTCCGTGTATGCCGACTCCTACACCTCTGCGCTTTGTACCGTTCACCGAACTGGGCTTGAGCCACCCTTTCCATTTCTCCCTCCAGCCAAAACGCTCGGCGCCTTTCTCCATGGCCCTCCAATACTCTGCTCCCCTGTAGGTATACCAGATACCGTCCCTCCAGAAGTACCCGTCCCCGGGTCTGACAAAGTTCTTCTTGAAAAACTCCAGAGGGTCGACGGCCGCCTTCTCCATAGCGAGACACAGAAGAGGGATGAGGGCACATTTGAGCTCCTGGCCGCCGAAGCCGCGAACCGGCCCTGAGGCGTTGCGATTCGTGCAGACAATCATGGGCTTCAAATCCCAATTCGGGCATCGGACCATCAGTTGAGCTTCACCGGCCCCAACCCCGACCATAAACTGGGTGCTGAAGGAATAGTATCCCGTCCCGACAAGCCATGTGCCTGATATCGCCGTTACGGTTCCATCCTTCTTCATACCTACTTTTGCGCGCATGCGGGAGCCGAGCCTGAGCGTAAAGGTAGCAAAATGCTCCTCTTTGGTCAGAATGAGCTTCACAGGCCTGCCCGTGGCCTTGCTCAGGAGGAGTGCGTATGTCTGCATCTGCCAGGACATTGTCCGTGATCCGTAACTCCCGCCACAAGGACCGCCGTGAATTCTCACATCTATCTTTCTGCCAAAGTTGTGATAGAGTGCGATTTTGTCAAGGTAAGGCGATTGATTTGCAACCCAAAAGGTAGCCTTATTCGGGTCCTCCCACAGAGCAACCACGCCCGGAGGTTCGGGCGGAATAGGGTTCGGTGTTTTCTCGTACCCAAAGGTCCCCTCGGTTATGACGTCGGCCTCTTCAAAACCTTTTTTCACATCCCCCATGACCACTTGCGTTAGCCCCTTCGGCCCGAGAATGCCCGAGCCCGGTGTGGCGATATTACCCGGAAGGTCGTCATGCAATTGGGGAGCGTCAGGCTTAAGAGCATCATCCACGTCAAAGACCGCTGGAAGGATCTCGTATTCTACGTCGATAAGACGAAGCGCCTCTTTGGCTATCTCTAAACTAGTGGCTGCCACAAGTGCGACTGCATCGCCCACATAGCGGACTTTACGGTCGAGAATGCGAAGTACCCTAGGTGTACCTCCCTTCCAATCGGGGACGTCTTCCCAGGTAAGTACCGCCTTAACGCCCTTCAATCTTCGCGCCTTGCCACAGTCGATCCTTTTTATGACCGCGTGGGGGTGAGGGCTGCGGAGTACTTTTGCGTGGAGGAGATCGGGAAATTTGATCTGCTTGTTGTCGTCAAGGAACTTAGTTGCTCCCGTGACAATGTCAACGGCATCTTTTCTAGGTAAAGCTTTGCCTATGTATCGGTACGTGTCTGCCATTGTTTCACCTCATCTTTTCTGACGCTGCGATGACAGCCTTGACCACCTGGTAGTGGCTGATGCACCGGCAGAAATTGCCGGACAAAGCCTCTTTCACCTCATCCTCCGTTGGTTGGCTGTTCTCGTTGAGGAGGGCCTTTGCGCTCATAATTATGCCCGGCGTGCAATACCCGCACTGAAACGCAGTATGGTCGATAAATGCTTGCTGAAGAGGATCGAGACTACCCGTTTTCGGGTCCCTAAGTCCTTCGATGGTCCTTATTTCCTTTCCGTCACACTCAACCGTGAGAGTCATACAGGAGGGCTTGGCCTTTCCATTTATAAGCACGGTGCAGCACCCGCATGCGCCATTGTCGCATGAGATCTTAGTACCCGTCAGACCTAGTGTCTCCCTGAGGGTATAGGCCAATGTGTCTGAGACCTGCAGCTTATCCTCACCCTGTCCGACCTCCAGTTCATACCGTTGATCGTTGACGGTTAGGATGATGAAGGGCGTCCGGCCAGATTTTCTTTTGGTGTCTTTCATCGTTCCCATCACTCAGTCCTCCTTTTTCAATCAAGTGGCTCGCCCGAGTTATGAGGCATAGTCAAAAGATAAAGGATTTGATACCATATTTGGTCCAATCCTCATTGGTCCTTGTAAAGTCGCTACACTGCCGGAGCATAGAACTGGGGCCAAGTCGTATAATGGTGTCATCCCCTTTTTCTCTGTTGCTTTGACCGAACAGCGAGACCGCCGTATGCACCTCCGAAGCCGAGTTGGCGGGAAAGCGTTGAGGCTGCATCACGCAGCTTGGGCTCGACAAAAGCTCTGTGTTGCGAATTGAAGCGGGCAGCTTCCATAGTGACCACAATCGAGCCCGCGATAGCGCCATGAATGTTGAATACGGGAGCGGCGATTCCACAGACGCCATCATAGTATTCCTCTCGCCCGTACGCGAGCCAACTTGAGCGTATCAGTTTAAGCTCAAACTTTAAGACGTTCCGATCGGTGATAGTGTTCTCCGTTATAGGGGAAAGCATTACCCGGTCGAGATATGCGGCGGTCTCCTCTTCAGGCATAAAGGCGAGAATACATTTCCCCGCTGATATCGAGTAGAGGGGGGCGAGCCCACCCGGCGCAACGGAGTACTTGACCGGCCTCTGCGATTCCTCCTTATAGAGGAACAGCATCTGGTCTCCTCTTCTGACGACGATCTCGACGTCCTCATTTAATTCTCGAACGAGTCTGCGGACGATTGTGCGCCCCATTCGCACGATATCAAGATTATTCAGATAGCGGCCAACGAGAACGAGTAACCCTGCTCCGAGATTGTAAAGCTTTCGCTGAGGGTCGAAGGATAGATACTCGCGGTCGACAAGATTGTAAAGCAGGAATGAGAGACTGCCCTTTGGAATTCCCAGTATTGTCGAAAGCTCGCTATTGCTCAGGCCTCCATCCTTCGAGGCGATCGCCTCAAGTATCTGGACAACCCTGTCCGCGGATTTGACTACCGCCATGTCTTATTACCTCCTCTGGCCCGCACTCGCTCCAAGGCTTCCCTTCACTTGCCTCGGGAGCCGAGCCTCTCCAACTCGGTGCCTGCCGGCAGTGTTACTAGGTTTTGAATGCTTCCTCCCTGCCTGCATATTTTTTTCTAAGCTTCGGCTTTTCAATCTTGCCGGTAGGATTCCGAGGGACGTCGCCGAAGAAGATCTTTCTGGGTCGTTTGTACCGGGGAAGCGGTTCTAAGAATTTAGACATTTCTTCCTCTGTGACCGTCTTGCCGGGTATCATTTCTACGATGGCAGCTACGATTTCGCCGAGCCTCTCGTCAGGCAAACCGATAACGGCGGCATCCTTCACGTTTGGATTGGTATGGATAAAATCTTCCACTTCCACAGGAAACACATTTTCCCCACCCGTTATGATTACGTCCTTCTTTCTGTCAACTATCCAGAGGAATCCGTCTTCGTCGCACCTCACCATATCTCCCGTAAAGAGCCAACCGTCCCTGAGTGTCTTCGATGTCGCCTCCGGATTCTTGTAGTACTCTCTCATAACCCCGTCACCACGGACGATAAGCTCCCCATTCTGTCCAATGGGTACGTCGTTGCCGTTCTCATCCACGATCCGAGCCTCCCAGTTGAACCCTGGTACGCCGATCGCTCCGACCTTATGCCGGTTCTCGACCCCCAGATGGACACAGCCAGGCCCAGTAGCCTCACTGAGGCCCATATTATTGTCAAACTGCATGTTCGGGAAGTAATCTCTCCAATGTAGAATGAGGCTTGGAGGGACGGGCTGAGCACCTATGTGCATCAGCCTCCACTGGTCGAGCTTGTAATTCTCTATTTTCAGCTCACCGGAGTCAAGCTTCAGTAAAAGGTCCTGTGCCCAAGGCACGAGCAGCCAGACAATCGTTCCTCCTTCTTCACTCACTGCCTCAAGAACCCATTCAGGGGAAACGCCCTTGAGGATCACCGCCGACCCTCCCACGATAAGGCTACCGAACCAATGCATCTTAGCGCCTGTATGGTAGAGGGGTGGAATGAGGATAAATATGTCTTTTTTGCTCTGATGGTGATGAGCATGTTCTGTGATACAGGCCGACATCATATTTTTGTGGGTAAGCAGTATCGGTTTTGGCTGGCCTGTTGTGCCTGAAGTAAAGTAGAGACCGCAAACATCATCAGAGCCTAGCTCCGTATTCAAAGGCGCAGGAGAAGCCCCATTTACCAGTTCTGAAAAACTTTCAGCATAGTCCGGAATATTATCGCCTACACAGATATAATCCTGGACGGGTAGTTGATTTTTGACCGCGGCGACCCTGGCTGCGAACTCCTCGTCGAAGACCATCAGTCTCGGTTCCGCAACGTCTGCGCAATACTTCAGGTCATCAGCAGTAAAGCGAAAATTGAGAGGCACTACCCAGGCGCCCGTTCTGACTATTGCAAAATAGGCGGCAAGCCAGTCTATAGAATTGTTCATGAAATGGATGACCTTGTCCCCCTTGTTAATGCCCTTTTCAGACAGGACCCTGGAGAACCTGTTGGCACGATCGTCGAACTCCTTCCATGTGATCTGTTTGCGTTTCCGCTCTGCAGGTATCCTTTCAACGAGAGCCACATCGTTTGGATACATTCGGGCGTTTCTCGCCAGCATCTCACCGATATGAACGCATATGTCACCCATTGTGTACCCCCTGATTCTTAGGTCCGTAAGTTTTGTTCTTAAGGCTTTTATTCGCCGATATTCCCTATCCAGCCATCGGCATGTCTATCATTACCTTTACTGGTTTTCATATGTAAACTCAGTTTTCACATATTAATTAATGGTACACAGTGGGATAATAGCTTGTCAAGAGAAAACTCTGTAAGAATGAGAATTATCAAGAAAGAAGCATAGCCCTGTATCGGGACGAGCCGGGACCCCCTGTAATGTTCACCTCCATTGATTTATGGGCGCCGGAATGGTATTTTGAAGGGCATGGAAAAGGTGCAGGTACTGAGGGGATTCAGGGACATATACGGGGAGGAGATAGAGCGCTTCCGGCTCATCGAGTCGGCGGCGCGCGCCTACCTCGGGCTGCTGGGCTACAGGGAGATAGAGATACCGGTCCTGGAGAAGACGGACCTTTTCAGAAGGAGCATAGGGGACACGACGGACATCGTAGAGAAGGAGATGTTCACCTTCTTCGACAGGAGCAACGAATCCGTGACGCTCCGGCCCGAGGCGACGGCGGGCCTCGTCAGGGCGTACCTCCAGGCGTCGTTTTATGCCAAGGAGCGGACGACCAGGTTCTTTACCATAGGCCCCATGTTCCGCCACGAGAGGCCCCAGAAGGGAAGGTTCAGGCAATTCTACCAGGCGGACGTGGAGATCTTCGGTATCGCGGGGCCCATGGCCGAGACGGAACTGGTCTGGATGGTCTTCCTGCTCCTTCGCGACCTCGGGGTGGAGGACTACGCTATCGAGGTAAACAGCGTCGGATGCAAAGAGTGCAGGGACGGGTTCAGAAAGGCCCTGGTCGCTTACCTTGCCGAGAGAAAGTCGGGTCTTTGCGAGGACTGCGTTGGCAGGCTCGATAGAAACCCTCTTAGGGTATTCGACTGCAAGAACGAGCAGTGCGCCCGGACTATCAGCGAGGCGCCTGTCCTCTTCGACTACCTCTGCGGCGACTGTAAGTCCCACTTTGAGCGCTTCGGGGAAAACCTAAGGGGGCTGCACGTTCCCTTTATCGTCAACAAACGCCTCGTGCGCGGCCTCGATTATTACACCAGAACGGTTTTCGAGGTGACTTCGAACAACCTCGGCAGCCAGAAAGCCTTCGCCGCGGGCGGGCGATATGACAATCTAGTTGAAGATATGGGAGGACCGTCAGTGCCTGGGATCGGTTTTGCCGTCGGCATGGAGCGCCTTGCCCTCCTCATACGGAAACCTCTTCAAAAAAAGGCGCCTCTGTACTTCCTGGCGGCCGTCGGGGAGGAGGCCAGGAAGTGGGTGATACCGCTGCTCGACGCCTTCGTATCCGCCCGGATGCCGCTGGCCTATGCCGAACCTGCGGGCTCTCTCAAGTCCCAGATGAAGTACGCGAACAGCATCGGCGCAAACTACGTGCTCATCCTGGCCGGCGAGGAGGTATCGAAGGGCACCATACTCGTTCGGGACATGTCGGACGGAGCACAAAAGGAACTGCCCCTCGACCCCGCTGCCCTGCCGGCCATCCTGACCGAAAAGGCTCGGCAGGCCGCCTTTTAGACCCCTAAGGATTGCAAAGCTACGGCGCTACCGCCCCCTGATAAGGCGCGCTCTGTATACGGCGTACGTCAGCAGGGTGGCGAGAAAGAACCTGGCCCCGACGAGGATGAGGCCGTTGGCGCCCAAGACAACGAATATCAGGGTGTCCTCGATGATGGCGTGGCAGACGGAAAGGTAAAGGAGGATAAGAAAGGCCTCACCCTTCCCTATGTCCGTGGAGCGTATGGAATGGATAATGACGCCCGCCCCATAGGTGAGACCGATGATGATGCCCGTGAAGAGCGGTATGAGCCCCCTTCCCGATATGCCTAGGAAGGCTCTGCTTCTGCCGGCGAGAGAAGACTGTCTCGATTTGACGAACTCGTAGAACATCGTGAGGGGCACTATTATCAGGAAAAGCTGTGCACAGAGGCGCAGGGCGCCGAAGAGCGGGGTTAGAACAGCTTCCATAGCAGGTTGAGCGCCATGCCCACAAGCAGGCTGAGAGCTATCCGGACTAATAGGAGGGACAACGCGCCTACCCCCGTCTTCTTCGTGATGGGCGTTTCAACGGTGAGGCTGTGGGCCAGGCCCAGCATAAGGGCGATGGTGGTCACGTTCCTCGGCGAAAAGTGGAGCGGGCTGAGCACCGCGATCGCGGCATAGAGGTTGGTCGTGTACCCGGCGATCAGCACCAGGGCGGACTCGCCCGGCAGGCCGAAGAGGCCCATGAAAGGCCCGAAGACTCCCCCGATGAGCTTGATGAGACCCATATACCTGATCAGTTCTACGACCAGATAGAACGGAACGATGACCTTGACCATCTCGACCGTGATGGAAAGTCCGTTGAGAAAGCCTTTCTTGAGGGTGACGGCGATGGTGTCCACGATGGGTAATTGTATATTAAACGGGCGACGGCGGCAAGTTCTCGCCGCCGGATCCACGCGGCCTTTCTCCCTATCCCTTCCCTTGCAGGTTTACCCTGTTCGTCCGTTTTCCGTAAATATCGAAAGATGACTTCGGGGTTTCCGCGGATATGCCACTTCTTGCCCGTCTCGCCGCCGTTATCCCCTGCCTCGTCACAAAGATGGCACAGCCTTTTGTAAGGCCTCTGCGCATGGCTTTAGGCGCTCTCAAGGCGACAAATATGGAGGCGGCAAAGAAATTTGCATATTTTTAGCCTTTTTCCTCACTTTTTTCTTGTCAAGGCCGCGAATATATCGTATAAAGCAGCGAGGACTTACAAATCTTGCGAAAGGGGGAAGCGATGACGAAGACGGAATTTGTTGCAAAGCTAGCGGAATCAGGGAAAATCACCAAGAAACAGGCAGGCGAGGTCTTCTCCGCGTTTGTAAACATCATTGCCGCATCCCTGAAGGGTGGCCAGCGGGTTAGCCTCCCTGGACTGGGCACTTTCTCCTGCGTTAAGAGGCAGGCGAGAAAAGGGCGTAACCCGCAGACCGGCGCGGAAATCAAGATACCGGCCAGGACTGCTGTGAAGTTCTCTACGTCGAGCGTGCTCAGCAAAAATGTCAGCGGGGCAAAGAAGGCGGCGGCCAAGAAGAAGAAGTAGCCTAGACAGAAGGGCGGGATAGACCGCGGAGGACTATTGGAGGGCCTCTCACCCCCTTTTCAGGTTGTACCTGGGAGGGGGAAGAGAGGCCCTCCCTCTTTTGCCGAAAAAGAGGCAAGCGATCCCATGTGCCATCCTTTTCCGGAGCGGGGACGAATTGACCATCCTTCATTATCCGGCAGCATTCTGGGCGGCCGCGATCATTGCGGTTCTGCTCATCGGTATCGCTAAGGCGGGGTTTGCCGGAGGGGTCGGTACGCTTGCGACGCCGCTCGTAGCGCTGACCATAAGCGTCGCCGAAGCGGCGGCCCTTCTGCTGCCGCTCCTCATCATAACCGACATACTGGCTCTCTTCTACTATAGAAGGGACTTCGACCGTAAAAGCATCAAAGTCCTCCTGCCCGGCGCCCTTGTCGGCATCTTCGTCGGAAGTCTTTTCTTCCGTTCTTTCACTGGAAAGGACGATGTGCTCAGACTCGGCGTGGGTATCCTCGCCCTGCTTTTCGTGGCCTTCCAGGCGGGGAGGGACTTCATATTCGGGAAAATTACAAGGCACGCGCCGGGCGCCGCCGAGGGAGTGGTTATGGGCGCGGTCACGGGGTTTACGTCCACGATCTCCCACTCCGGCGGTCCTCCGCTGGCGATCTACCTTCTGCCGCAGCGGTTCCCGAAGCACATCTATGTAGGGACGACAGCGGTGTTCTTCGCCTTAACCAATTCCCTCAAGCTGATCCCTTACGCAGCCCTCGGACTTCTGAAGCCTAGCAGTGCTGGGACCGTTCTTGCCCTTGCGCCGTTCTGTCTCATCGGCGTCAAGATGGGCGTCTACCTGAATAGAAGCTTCAATGAAGTCTGGTTCATGCGCCTAGTCTATTCGGTCCTGTTTCTTTCGGGTATCCAGCTCATATGGACGGGCATCGCCGGCATGTAGGGGCATCAGAACCGTAGGCTCGCACCGAGGAAAATTCCCCGCCCGTCCATCTTTACGCAGTCGGGGCCGTTCCCGGTGTTTCATGTTGAGCCGTCAACGTAAAAGATCGGTCGGAAGAGTGGACTCTGCTGCAAATTGCTGCTATCATCGATTGAGAGAACGTAATATTACCTTGAAGCGGGGTGTATCGATGGTTTCTTTCAGCAGCATTAGAGTTGAGGTCCCGGAAGGGATGAACGTGATCATAGGACAGTCTCACTTTATCAAGACGGTGTCCGACCTGTACGAGGCGCTCGTCGCGTCGTCGCCGAACTTGAAATTCGGTCTTGCCTTCTCGGAAGCAAGCAGCGATTGCCTTGTGCGCCATGAGGGCAATGACCCGGACCTTGAGAAGAGGGCGGTCTATACAGCCGTCGCCCTCGCCTGCGGTCACGTCTTCGTCATATTCCTGAAAGATGGTTTTCCCATAAGCGTCTTGAACGCGATAAAGCTCTGCCAGGAAGTCTGCCATATTTTCTGTGCCACGGCCAACCCCCTGGAAATAGTGGTGGCGTCGAGCGAGCAGGGAAACGGGATCATGGGCGTTATAGACGGTTTTCGGCCGAAAGGCGTGGAGGATGAGGCAGGCAAGGCCTGGCGGCTGGATCTCTTGCGCAAATTCGGTTACAAGCTGTGAGCTTTGCTCCTGAGAAAGGGCGCCCGGCCGGCCTTCTCTAGAGCGTCATGAGGACGAGGCTGCTCTCATTGAGCTCCTTGTAGAGGGCGTACAACTGTTCCCGGCTTTCGGCAGGGAAGTTAGCCGTTATGGAGATATATTTCTCTCCGCTGCTCGTCCGGCTGGAGTAGGCGATCTCACTGCCCCGGCCGACATGCTTCTCCACAATAGCGCTGACCACGGAATAAAACTCTTTTGTGTTTTTTCCCATTACCTTGAGCGGGTAAGGGCAGGGAAAGTGAAAAAACCCGTCCTTCTCTTCCATAGCCATGGCTTCTCCTTTGGGCAAACCGGATCTGTTTCGCGGATGTGCGACCCCACAAATAGTATACGGATGCGGCGCGGTCCGCGCAACGGGCGGAGGACTGAAGCCGGTCCTGGAAAAGAACGCCTTTGGGAGACGATTATGAGGTCTGGTCCGAATCCACGCAGAAAAAAAGTTTCTTGACAAGTTAAATATAATTTAAGAAACTTAACGTATACTGAACGGCGGAGAGTGACTTTATGGATATAGGGGGCAAAATAAAGGAACTGAGGGAAAAGAAATCCCTCACCATGAAGCAGCTTTCGGATCTCGTTCCGTGTACTCCTTCTCTCATATCGCAAATCGAGAGAGGGAAGGCCGACCCCTCCATCGCGACTCTCAAGAAGATAGCCAGTGCCTTGAACTCGAATATCGTCGATTTCTTCTCCTTTTCACCAAGCCAGGACGACGTGATTACCAGGAGCGAGCACCGCACGGTCTTGCAACTGCCAAGATGGGATGCCCGGATCCAGTGCCTCACGCGCAACCCGAGCAGGAAGAAGATGCAGGCCTTCTACACGCTGATAAAACCGGGCGGGGGTTCCCACGGTCTCTACTCACACGAGGGTGAGGAATTCGGCATCGTCCTGAAGGGTGAGATGGAGCTGCTCCTGGGGGAAGAGACGCACGTAGTGAGAGAGGACGACAGCTTCTATTTCTCCTCGACCGTGCCCCACGATTGGAACAACAGAGGAAAGGAAGACGTTGTCGTCATTTGGGTCATCACCCCGCCGACCTTCTAAAGCGAGGCGGCGGGACGGCGAGAAGGAACCAAGGACTTGGACTTCCCAAAACAAGGAGGGTGTCATGAAGTACTTGAAGGCATTGTGTCTGGTGGCCATCATTACCGGTCTTCTGCTGCCGAACCTTTCATACGGCCAGGCGGCGAAAGTCAGGATCGGCTGTGCACTTCCCCTGACGGGCGTGTTCGGGCGGGACGGCAACCTGGTAAAGGACGCCTACACGTTCTGGGCAGAAACAGCCAATGCAAAAGGGGGCATCACGGTCAAGGGGAAGAAATATCAGGTAGAGCTTCTCTTCTTTGACGACAAGAGCGACAAGGCCGAGAGCGCCAAGCTCGTCGAGAGGCTGGCCTCGGTCGATAAGGTCGACCTGATCCTCGGGGGTTTCGGCAGCGATTCGGTCTTCGCTGCGAGCGCCATAGCCGAAAAATACAAGTACCCGATGATCTCCGGGGGCGCGAGCTCCAACAAGCTCTTCGAGCGGAATTTCAAATATTACTTCTCGACCCTTGGAAAGGCGACCGAAGAGGTCAGGGGATGCGTCGAGATCGCAAGTATACTGAAGCCCAAGCCGAAGACCGCGGCCGTCATCGGCTCGGACATCCTCTTCACATCCCTCGCGGCGGAAGGCTTTAAGGATTACCTCAAGAAGGCGGGAATAGAGCTCGTCCACTTCGAACTTTTCCCGCTCTCCCTAACGGACTACAACTCACTCCTTTACAAGGTGAAGCAGAAAAACCCCGATATGCTCCTCGTCGGTTCCCATCTCATGGTTGCCCTCAACACGATGAAGGCGCTCAAGGAAGTCGATTTTACTCCGAAGCTGGTAGCCTTCAGCTATGGGCCGACGGTACCCGATTTCGTGAAGTCCCTGGGTAAAGACGCCGAATATGTCGTGGCCGCTGCCGAGTGGGCGCCCAGCCTATCTTATAAGGATGACTTTTTCGGTACGGCGAAAGAGCTGAACGCCAACTACTTCAAAAGGTTCGGGCGGTATCCGGACTATGTCGAGGTTGCCTCCATGGGCGGGGCGCTCGTGCAGCAATGGGCCATCGAGAAGCTCGGCATGACGCCGCCTCTCAAGGAAGCGGACAGGGTAAAGCTCATGGAGGGGCTGCACAAGATGGACTCCCTTACCGCCTACGGCAGGATAAAATTCGGACCTGACGGCGCCAACGTAGACCATCCCCCTGTTGCCGTGCAGGTGCAGAACGGGAAGCTGGTGATCGTCTTCCCGAAGGACGTCGCGGAGAAGCCCGTGCTCTATCCCGCAAAGCCCTGGAAGGAGAGAAAGTAACAAGATGACGCTTTTCATCCAGGCCCTTATCACGGGCCTTTTAAATGGGGGTGTATATGCCGCTTATTCGAGCGGCTTCTCCCTTATCTTCGGCGTCATGAATATCGTGAACATCTTTCATGGCGAATTGATAATGGTCGGCGCCTTCACCACTTACTGGCTGTATACCCTGTACAATATCGACCCTTTCCTTACCCTTCCACTTTCCGTGCTTTCGGCGGGTGCTACAGGCTATATAGTCCAGAGATACATCATAAACCGGGTGGTCGAGGCGCCGCCCATGATCTCATACCTTTGCACCTTCGGAATCCACCTGATCCTTGCAAACCTGGCCCTTCTTTTCTGGAGCGCCGATTTCAGGACCGTGACGACAAGTTACTCGGGCGTGGGTTTTTCCCTTGGTCAGTTGACCATACCGATTGCGCGCCTCATCACCTTTTTTATCGCCGTCTGCACAACCTTCGGCCTCTATCTCTTCCTGGAGAAGGCGCGGTATGGAAAAGCCATCAGGGCGGCGAGCCAGGACAAGCAAATGGCCCGTCTGGTGGGAATCGACATCAGGAAGGTTTACGCCCTGACCTTCGCTCTGGGGGCTGCCGTTACCGGTCTTGCGGGGGGCCTCATCTCCACGCACTTCGTCATTTACCCTCAGATGGGGCTACCCTATACGATCATAGCCTTCTGCGTCGTGGTGCTCGGCGGGATGGGCTACATTCCCGGCGCTCTCGTGGGCGGGCTCTGCATAGGTGTTATCCAGTCGCTCACAGCGACATACCTCACATCGGGCCTCTCCATTGCCATAACCTTTATCCTTCTTTTCATCATCCTCGTGCTGAAACCTAGAGGCATCATGGGCAAGGGGATAGTCGAATGAGAAAGGCACTCTTCCCGGCAGTACTCCTTGTCCTTCTCCTCCTTCCCGCGTTGAAACTCGAGGGTTACTATTACCGCATGCTGTCAACGATCTTTCTCTGGATCGGCCTGGCCTCGGCATGGAACCTCACGTCCGGTTTCACGGGGTACATCGATTTCGGTTCTGTAGGCTATTTCGGCATAGGGAACTACGCGACGGCCATCCTGATGACGAAGGCAGGAATGCCCTTTGTCCCCAGCATAGCAGCGAGCGGCATCCTTTCCGGCCTGGTCGCTCAGTTCATCGGCAGACACACGATGAAGCTCCGCGGCGCTTACTTCGGCATCGCAACCCTGGCTTTCGCGGAGGCCGCGAGCCAGATAGTGATGGAGTTCGACAGGACGTTTCATATCACCTTTTTTGAAGGGAGCCACGGCATCACACTCCCGATCGCCCATGAGGAGACCTTCTTCTACTATACCTTTCTCATCGTCGTTTCGCTGATCGTCCTGACGGTATTTTTCATCGACAGGAACAAGTTCGGGTATGCCCTGAAGGCAATCAAAGAGGCAGAGGATTCCGCAGAGCTTGCAGGGGTCAACACGAGGTTTTACAAGGTATCGGTCTACGCGATAACCGCCGTCATGATAGGCGTTCTCGGCGGCATAAACGCTTACTGGCTGACCTACATAAGCCCCCTGGACGTTTTCAGCGTTATCCACACGATCCACATGATCATCATGGCCCTATTCGGCGGAGTCGGCACGGTCTTCGGCCCCGTAGCCGGGGCAGTCGTGCTCAGCCTTGCCAACGAGATAATTGGCGCCAAGCTTCTATACACGTACTTACTCATGCTCGGCATCATACTCCTCGTGGTGGTCATATTCCTGCCCCGGGGCTTCATCGGGCTTCTTTCGCTCAGGAGGTTCAAGAAATGAACCTTCTTTCAGTGCGGGGCCTGAAGAAGAACTTCGGCGCCCTTGCGGCCCTCAGCGACGTTAGCTTCGACGTAGCCGACGGCGAAATACTAGGGATCATAGGGCCTAACGGTGCAGGCAAAACGACGCTTTTCAACCTGATCGCGGGTATCCACAAGCCGGACGGGGGCGACCTTTTCTTCAAGGGCAAAAGCATCGCGCACCTTCCCCCTCACAGGATCTGCAGGGCAGGCATTACCAAGACTTCCCAGATAGTGCAGCCGTTCCTTACGCTTACCGTGAAAGAAAACGTACTGGTCGCGCTCATGTTCGGCCGGAACATTACCAAAAAGGAAGCGGATGGCCGGACAGGGGAGATACTGGAGTTCCTGAAGATAGACGACGTGAAAGATAAGCTGTCCACACAGATATCGCTGCCGAAGAGAAGAAGGTTGGAGCTGGCCCGCTCCCTCGGCACAGGGGCGGACCTTATCCTGATGGACGAGAACCTAGCCGGCTTGAACCCTAGAGAGCTGGAGGAGGGGATGGACATTATAAGGGAGCTGAAAAAGAGGGGGAAGACGCTCGTCGTCGTAGAACACATCATGCAGGCCATCATGGGCGTCTGTGAAAGGCTGATAGTCCTCTCTTACGGCGAGAAGATCGCCGAGGGTCATCCGGTTGACGTATGCAGCGACGACCGCGTGATTCAGGCCTATCTCGGGGAAAGGATATGTTGAACGATCTGCTCAGCGTGAGCCATGTCGACGCTTACTACGGAGATGTGCAGGTGCTTTTCGACCTCACGATCGGGATAGGAAAGGGCGAGCTCGTATCGATCATAGGGCCCAACAGCGCGGGCAAATCGACGCTCCTCAAAACGGTGCTCGGGTTGGTAAAGGAGAGGAGCAATAAAGGGGGCGGCGGCATTTCTTTTGACGGCCTCGACCTCAAGGGGATGAGTACCGAGAAGATAATCGGCCTAGGTATTGCCATAGTCCCGGAAGGGGCATCAGTCTTCCCCGACATGACCGTTTACGACAATCTCTATCTCGGCGGCTACACGAGGCATGAGAAGATAGGGGAGATGATGGAGCAGGTTTGCGAAATGTTCCCCAGGCTGAAAGAGCGCCTCTCCCAAAAAGCCAAGACGCTTTCCGGCGGGGAGCGCCAGATGCTGTGCATAGGCAGGGCGCTCATGGCAAGCCCGAAGCTTATCCTCTTCGACGAGCCCTCCCTCGGCCTGCAGCCTTCCATCGTCCTTCAGATATTCGACATCATCAAAAAGATCCACGAGCGGGGGGTTGCTATATTACTGGTAGAGCAGAACGTGTTCCAGACCCTCACCATAACCGACAGGACCTATGTCCTCGAGCATGGAAGGATCGTGCTGGAGGGGAAAAGCGAAAGTCTGATCGGCGACGATTATATAAAGAAATCTTACCTCGCTGTTTAGAAGGGCTGTATGAAGCGGGTGGAGTTTACGCTGAACGGGAAAGCGGTGGCGTGCGACGTGGAGGAAAACGAGCTTTTCCTGCACACGCTCCGGGAGAGGCTTTCCATAACGAGCGTCAAAGAGGGATGCGGGATCGGGGAATGCGGGACCTGCACCATCCTCATCGATAATGAGCCCCGTTACGCATGCCTCACATTGGCCGCAAAGGTGGAAGGGAGGGATGTCAAGACCGTTGAATGGCTTGGCAATGCGGACACCCTCCACCCCCTCCAGCGGGCCTTTATCTCCCGAGGCGCGGTGCAGTGCGGTTTCTGCACCCCCGCCATGCTCCTCGTTGCGTACAGCCTGCTCCTGAAAAACCCCCACCCGACCTGCGAGGAGATAAAGGAAGCCCTGAGCGGCAACCTGTGCAGGTGCACAGGTTATGTCCAGATTATAGAGGCGATAGAATCGGCAAGCGGTAAGGGAGATTAAAGATGCTGCCCCGGTTTTCATACGTAACGGCTAATAGCAGACAGGAGGCGCTCTCATTGCTTTCGTCCCTGCCCGCGGCAGCGATCGTTGCAGGGGGGACGGATCTCGTCGTTAGGATGAGGAACGGCGAAAGACACTCCTACCTGATCGATGTGGCGGGACTTTCAGAAATCGCCGGCATAACTCCGGAAGAAGGCGGACGCCTTAGGATAGGAGCAGCCGCCACACACGGTCAAATCGCTGCCGACGGGACCGTCAGAAAGGCCTGTGCCGGCCTTGCTCTTGCCTGCTCGCAGGTCGGGTCGCCCCAGATCAGGAACATGGGCACTCTGGGCGGCAACTTGGTAAATGCGTCCCCGGCCGCAGATTCCCTTGCCCCGCTACTTGTCCATAATGCCATGCTGGCCTTAGAGGCGACGGGCGGCGCTAGGACCGAGAGCCTGGAGCGGTTCATTACCGGGCCCTACAGGACAACCATTGGAAAAACCGAGCTACTCTGCTCCGTATCCGTCGATAGGCTCGAAGGCTACGAAGAAGGGTACCGGAGGGTGGCAAAGCGGGCCGCTTGGGCCATTTCCCGCCTGTCCTGCGCCTGGGCGCTCCGTGAAGAGGGCGGATTGATCGAAGACGTGAGGATCGCCGTCGGGAGCTGCACGCCCGTACCTTTCAGGCCGAGCCGGGCGGAAGATTTTCTTAGGGGGCGAAGGAGGGAAGGCCCTGTCATTGCGAAGGCGGTAGAGATGGTGGCGGATGAGATAAGGGAGAAGAGCGGTTTGCGCCCCTCCTTCGCGTACAAACTGCCGGTGGTGAGGGACCTCCTGGCCGAAGAATTGGGAGGCCGGTCTTGTTCATAGGGGAAGACCTCGACAGGGTGGACGTTCTCGAGAAGGTGCTTGGGAAGGCCCGGTTCGCCCACGACTTGAAGATGGAAGGAATGCTCTTCGGCTGCGTGGTGAGAAGCGAAAAACCCCACGCCCGGATCGTCGCCATCGACCTTTCTGCGGCGATGGCCGTTCCGGGCGCGGCGCGGATCCTAAGCCACAAGGACATACCGGGGCAGAACGCCTACGGGGTGATCCGCAAGGACCAGCCCCTTCTTGCCGCGGACAGGGTCAGGTACGTGGGCGAGCCCGTGCTGATCGTTTTGGGAGAGGGTGAGGAAGCGGCCAGGGAGGTCGCCTCCAGGGTGAAGATCGAGTATGAGGAGATAGCCCCGGTGCTCGATATCGAGGAAGCCCGGAGGGGCGTACGGGTCGTCCACGATTCCGGCAACCTCTTCTCCTACAAAAAGGTGCGGAAAGGAGACGTGGAGAAGGGCTTTGCAGAATCCGACGTCATTGTCTCGCACACGTTCCGGACGGCCTGGGTCGACCACGCCTTCCTCGAGACGGAGGCAGGGATCGGCTTTATGGATGAAGGCGGGCGGATCGTAATCAAGTCGTCCACCCAGAACATCCACTACAAACGGGCCGAGATCGCACGGCTCCTATCGATCCCGGAGGAGAAGATCAGGGTCGTCCAGGCGACGACCGGCGGGGGCTTCGGCGGGAAGCTGGACGTGACCGTTGAGGGCTTCCTTGCGCTCGCGGTCTATCACGCCAGGCGTCCCGTCTTCATGCGCTATACCAGGGAAGAGAGCATGCTCTCGAACACGAAGCGCCATCCCCTTCATGTCGAGTACAGGACGGGGGCGAAGAAAGACGGCGCCCTCACTGCAGTCAAGGTCAGCATAGTAGGTGATACGGGCCCTTATGCCTCTTATGGCGACTCGGTCTGCCTGAGGGCGGCCGTCCATGCAACCGGACCTTACGAAGTGCCGAACGTCTGGGTGGACAGCAGGCTCTTCTATACGAACGGTCCCGTGTCGGGGGCTATGCGCGGGTTCGGCGTACCCCAACTTGCCCTTGCCCATGAATCGCAGATCGACGAAGTGGCCTCCCTTCTGGGGATGGACCCTATGGACGTTCGGATCAAGAACGGCTTGAAGCGGGGATCGGTCACCGCCACCGGCCAGCACCTTTCCGCGAGCGCCGGCTTTGTCGAGACCCTCAAGAGGATCGAGCCGTACTGGAGGGAGCGGAAAAGATCGAAGAAGGCTTCCGGGTTCGGCCTCGGCTCCATGTATTACGGCATAGGCAACACCGGGGTCGCCAACCCGTCCCGAGCCCTCCTGGAGGTAGTTGAGGAAGGGCGGATAGTCCTCCATACGGGCGCCTGCGAGATAGGGCAAGGGTCGGACACGGTGCTCCTCCAGATACTGCTCGAGACGCTGAAGATGGCCAGGGCGGAGGTAGTGCTCGACAGGGGCGACACGGATACGTCCAAAGATGCGGGGTCATCGTCTGCGAGCCGCCAGACCTATATTTCGGGAGGGGCGGTCCGCGACGGGGCGCTCAAGCTCAAGGAAGTCCTGGAAGAGGCCGGCTACTACAGGGGGCGGAGCCTTTCGGACATCTATCGCTCCCTCGCGGGCCAGGGGAACCTCTTTTTTGAAGGCTTTTTCGACCCGCCAGCGGCCGGCTTGGACGGAGAGACAGGACAGGGCGTCCCTTACGCCACTTATGCCTTCGCGACCCACATGACGGAGGTCGAGATCGAGGAACCGACAGGTACGTGCAGGGTAAAGAAGGTCAAGGCCGCCCACGACGTAGGGAGGGGCATAAACCCGAGGGGGATCAAAGGCCAGATATACGGGGGCATCGCCATGGGCATCGGCCTTGCCCTGATGGAGGAGTTCATCCCCGGCAGGACGACCTCCTTCGATACATACTACATCCCCACGTCGATGGATATGCCCGAGGTCGATGTAATGGTGGTCGAAGACGAGGAGCCCACCGGCCCCTTCGGGGCAAAAGGGCTGGGGGAGCCTGCGCTCATACCCCAGGCGGCGAGCATCGTCAACGCCATCCGCGACGCCACCGGCCTTGCCGTATACGACCTGCCGTGCAACATGGAGAGGCTGAAGGGATTGCTGGAGGATAAGAAAAAAAGATGAGGGGCTCAGACCCCGAAGTCATAGCGGAAGCAAAAGGGAGGAGACGATTATGAGACTTGTTCTGGCCAACGTCGGGCGGATCTTTACCGGGGACATCAGGGAACCTCTTCAGGAAGGGCCTCTCTCAATCGTCATCGAGGATGGAAAGATAACGGCCGTGGAGAAGGGGCCGGACGGCAAGGGCGACAGGACAATCGACGTGAACGGCATGACCGTCTGCCCGGGGCTCATCGATTCCCATACCCATCCGGTATTCGGTGACTTTACCCCCAGGCAGAATCAGACGGGCTACATCGAGAGCAGCCTGCACGGAGGCGTTACTGCCATGATCTCAGCGGGCGAGGTCCACCTGCCGGGCAGGCCCAAGGACAGGCAGGGGACGAAGGCCCTGGCGCTCCTCGCGCACAAGTCCTTTGCGGCCGTAAGGCCGGGAGGTGTGAAGGTCTATGGCGGCGCGCTGATCCTGGAGAAGGGTCTTGTGGAGGAGGATTTCAAGGAGCTCGCGGCCGAGGGCGTCTGGCTCGTGGGGGAGATAGGTCTCGGGACCGTGAAAACTGCGGACGAAGCGCGCGAGATGGCCGGCTGGGCTCGGAAATACGGCATGAAGGTGCTAATGCACGTCGGGGGCACGTCGATACCCGGAAGCTCGACCGTCACGTGCGATGACGTCCTTGTGGCAAGACCCACGGTGGTCTGCCATCTCAACGGCGGGCCGACGAGCATCCCCGTTCCCGAGGCGAAAAGGGTGATAGACCAGTCGGAGGCTGCCATCGAGATCGTCCACTGCGGCAATCCGAGGACTGCCATCGAGGTTGTGAACTACCTGAAAGAGAAAGGTGGTCTTTCCCGCCTCATCATCGGTAACGACGCGCCCTCGGGCACGGGCGTCATACCCCTCGGCATGTGGAGGATGGTCAATTTCATCTCCTCCCTCTGCTCGATCCCTGCAGAGGTGGCCGTCTGCTGCGCCACGGGCAACACGAAGGCGGTCTTTTCCCTGCCCCACGGGCTGGTTAAGCCCGGAGAGGCGGCCGACCTTCAGGTCATCGATGCCCCTCTAGGATCGGCGGGGTCGGACGGGAAGGGCGCCATTGAGGCAGGGGACATACCCGGGATCGCAGCCGTCCTTGTGGACGGCGCGGTAAAGGCGGAAGTAAGCAGAAATACGCCTCCGCCGGCAAGGAGGATCGCAATTAGATAGACCTGCCGGCCGGAGAGAAAGAGGCAGGGAGGGAGAATCGAGAACATGAAGGTTGACCTGGCGAGATGCAAAGGCTGCGGGATCTGCGCGGAGGTCTGTCCCCGGGGCATCATCGGCATAGAAAAGAAGAAGGTGCGCATCGGCGAGGGGTGCGTCGAGTGCAGGACGTGCATGAGGGTCTGCCCTCAGGCCGTATTTTCACCCGAACCGCCGGGAAAGGCGCCCTCGTGCACGGCTTGCCCGATAGCCTGTAGGATACCGGAAGGGTTTTTCGGCGCCTGCATGCGCTACTACAACGATGGGGGGACGATCAGCCGGAAAGCAAGGGTCCACACGTATGAGGAGGTGGCGGACATGGTGGAGAGCGCCGGTTCGTCCCTCATCGAGCGGCCCCTCCTCACAGGCATAGGCTCGGGCACCACCTATCCCGACTTCAAACCCTCCCCCTTTATCGTAAGCGGCGTCAGGGACGGCATCGACATCGTAACGGTCGTAACGGAGGCGCCGCTTTCCTACAGCGGCGTCAAGGTAAAAATAGACACGGACCGCTTCATAGGAGAAGAATCGAAGCGTATTTACGTTAAGCGCAAAGGGAAAAGGCAAGTAGGCCATCTATGCACCGAGGAGTACGGCTCCAAGATGCTCTCCCTCGGCGGCGTCAACACGCTAACCTCGAAAGACGGCCTGTTCGCCGCAAAAGCCATTTTCGAGGTTCTTCAGGGCCAATGGGTGACAATGGAGGTAGAGGACGGGTCGAAGATCGAGATCGCCCTGGACAAGGCGCCGAAGATAGACGGCGTATCCGAGGAAAGAATGCGGGTCGGCTGCGGCAGCGCCTGCTCCGGTCTCTTTGCGCCTTATATGAACCGTGCCGCCGACGAGGTCATCGTGCTCGACGGCCACATAACCGGTCTTTTCAGCGAGCACCCCGCCGGTCGCGAGACAGGCAAAGCGCGGTCCGGCGTGTCGATAGTGGGCCAGAAGAGCACAGAGGGAAGATACTTCGTCGGCAAAGGGAAAGGCTGGGGCGGCACGGACATAAAGGAGCCCCTCGACGTAATCTCCGAAATAGACAGGGAGAAGATGCTTGACGGCATGAGCATACTCATTACTGAGACCACGGGCCGCAATTTCGCCTTCTACAGGATGAGGAAGGGCGTCCCTGTGAAGGAGGCCCCGAGCCCCGAGGCGCTTTCCTTTTTGGAGGTGCTCGCCGACTCCTGCGAGAAATCGAAAGTCAGCGCGATTCTCGCGGCGGGCGTGGGAGGGTCGGCGCGGGCCGGCGTGACCAAGAACCCCATAAAGCTGACCAGGGCGGTGCACGAGGGCAGGGTTGCCATCACGATAGGAGGCGCGCGTCCCTTCATCCTGCCCGGCGGGGGGATCAACTTTCTGGTGGACGTTGGGAAGATCAAGCACGGCAGCATCTACCTTTCTCCCACGCCGTCCTTCGTGCTCCCCGTGGAATATACGATGAGGCGGGACACCTTTGCCGAAATCGGGGGCCACGTGGATTCGATCAAGCCCATAGAGAGCGTATTGAAGGGGAAGGCCCGTAAGCCGAGAAAATAAGAACCGGAGGTGGCGCATGGAAGTGAGAAAAATGGTGACCGTTGTGGAGGACATATTCGTCGATGGCCAAAGACGGGCGGACAAGCCTATCAGGAAAGTGGCGGCCATCGCGGTCATAAAGAACCCCTATGCCGGCGTTTACCAGGAGGACCTGACAAGCCTCATCGACGACGGCGAGGAGCTGGGAAAAGTGCTCGGCGAGAGGGCCGTGGCGGCCCTTGAAGGGAGGAAGGCAGAAAGCTACGGTAAGGCCGCCATCGTGGGCGCGGCCGGCGAGTACGAGCACGCGGCGGCCCTCCTCCACCCTAAGCTGGGCACGCCTCTGAGGAGCGCCGTAGGGGGCGGAAAGGCGATCATCCCTTCCGTAAAGAAGATCGGACGAATGGGGGACGAAATAGACATACCCCTCCATTTCAAGGACGCAGCCTTCGTGAGGTCCCACTTCGACGGCATGACCGTCTCGGTCAACGACGCGCCGAAGGCGGACGAGATCCTGGTTGCCATCGCCGTAACGGACGGCGGCAGGCCGCTCGCCAGGGTAGGCGGTCTTAAGAAGGCGGAAGCCAAAGGCGAGGACGGTTTGAGGTAGCAGTAAACTCTATCCGACGAAGCGGTCGATATACCGCTCGACTGCAAGCAGGGTCCTGGCCAGCGGGGTCTGCGCCGCGATCAGGCCGCAGGCGACCCCGAGCGCATTGGCTGCCATGTCGGCGTACTCGAAGGTCCGGTAGTCCGTGAGCCCCTGAAGGAATTCGAGGCCGACCCCCAGCATGGCGAAGGCAAAGCCGAGAGCCCATCGTACCCTTTTTTGCGTATATATCTGGCAGAACCAGAAGGTGAGGCAGAAATAGGCGGTAATGTGGTAGACCTTATCGCACGCGCGGAAAGACACAACGGTCGGCGGGTTTCGCATCAAGGAAGCGACCATAACGAAGGCAATCAACAGAAAGCCGACAGTGAGCCACAAGGGCATAAATCTCAACCTATTCAAAAGACTTTCCTCCGTAAGCCATGAGCCCTTTTACAGCCCCCGCAATTGCCGCCATCACCGGACCTGCCTGGGCACGTATGACGAGATCGGCCAGGGCGTCGCAGGCCGTCTCGTCACGGTTGATAATGGCCAGCTTCGCCCCGGCCCGCTTTGCAACAACCGGCATGGAGGCGGCAGGGTGCACGACGAGAGAGGAGCCGACAACGATAAACAGGTCGGACGATTGGGAGCGCCTGTAGGCCTCCGCCGTTTCCCGCTCGGGCATGGGCTGTCCGAAGGAGATTGTGGCCGGTTTGAGAAGACCGCCGCACCCTGCGCACTGCGGGGCTTTCTCGCCTGCCGAAAGCCGGGCCTGTACTTCCTCCCGCTCGTATCTCTTCCCGCAGTCAAGACACGTGGCGTGCATAGCGGTGCCGTGCAGCTCCAGCACCTTCTCGGCTGAATTGCCCGCCTTGAAATGCAGGCCGTCTATATTCTGCGTAATCAGGCAATCGAGCTTGCCAAGTTTCTCCAGCTCGGCAATTGCCAGATGGCCCGCATTCGGAGATGCGTCTTTCATGGAATCGTACATTTCAGTGGCCATCATCCAATAATTCTCCCGCGATTTTTCATTGGAGAGGAACCTGTGAAAGTCAAAATCCTCGGGGTCGTACCTATCCCACACGCCCCCGGGGCTCCTGAAGTCGGGAATGCCCGACTCCGTGCTCAACCCCGCCCCCACGAAAACTACCATCCTTTTCGAGTCTACGATCCATCCGGCTATCTTTTCGATCTCTTCCATGCTTGCCCTTTTTGCGATTTTCCTTGACGATACCCCTTTAGCCCGGGACGATTCGCTCGCCGGCAGTGTAAACGTTTGCCCTGCCGGGCCTGAGGAAACCTATTAACGTTATATCGAGCTCGGCAGCGAGCTCTATGGCCAATGATGTGGGTGCAGAGGCCCCGGCAATGATCTCAACCCCCATGCGCCCTGCCTTCTGGACCATCTCGTAGCTAAGCCTGGAGCTGAGAAGGGCTGTCTTGACCCGTCCGCTTTGACGGGAGAATAGGACCTGGCCTATTGCCTTGTCGAGGGCGTTGTGGCGCCCGACGTCCTCCGCGAGGGCAAGGAGCCGGCTGCTCCCGTCGAACAGGGCCGCAATATGGGCGCCGCCCGTCGCGTCGAAGACCGCTCCTTGGGATTCCATGGTTTTCTGCATGGCGAAGATCTCCGAGAGCGGAAGAAGCACCGTCCTTTCGCTCTTTGTCAGATTAGTGCAGATATCCGCGATCAGCTCCTTGCCGCAGATGCCGCAGCCGGCATAGATGACGCCCCTTTTCTTCGGCGGCCGGCCGCGGTCATGCCCGTTCCCGCTAAGATAGACGTTCACGCGGTTTACGGAGTCGGGGCAGTGGTTGACTCCCTTTACATCTTCGAGGGAGGAGATGAGGCCTTCAGAAAAACAGAGGCCGAGGGCAAGGAACACGTCCCGACCCGGCAGCCGCATGGTCATGTAATAGGGCTCGTCGTCGATCATTATCTCGAGAGGCGCCTCCACGCACACGACGTCATCGGCCTGGCCCCCTTCACGGTCTAGGTAACGCGTAAGACGCACTTGCACGACAGCCTCGGAACCGGCCCCATCGGCATCCATGGTCCACCCCTTTTCTTCTTGGAACGCCATCGATAAAGTATAACGCCTGGGTGGCATCGGCGCAACGGCCCGGTCCGGTGTTCTACCCATAGGAACCCGACAATAATCAGGCCGGCGAGGCTGCCAGCGGGTATTTGATAGGTGCTTGACTATAGAAGTGGTACAATGAGTGAAGGCGGGTGGCGGGTCTTCCGCAAAACGAAAGGAGGGAGGGTTATGAGAGCCGGTGAGAAGACCGGCGTGATCGTAGTTGATATGCAAGGTGATTTCACCACGTGGAAGAAAGGCACCCTGGCTGTCAATGGGGCGGACGAGGGATTCGTCAAGAAAGTTGCGGACGCCACTGCCATCTTTAAGGAAAAGGGATTTGTCTTTTACGCCACCCAGGACTGGCACCCGAAGAGCCACATCTCCTTTGCCAGCAACCATCCGGGCAGCAAGCCTTTTGAGGCGGTAAAGATAGATGGCAGGACCCAAATCCTGTGGCCGGACCATTGCGTCCAGGGGACCGATGGCGCCAAGATCCTCCTCGACGCTGGTATTTTTCAGGCAATAGTGAAGAAGGGGCAGGACCCGAAATTCGACAGCTACTCGGGTTTCCAGGACGGCGGCGGCGCCAAGACCGAAATGGACACTCTCCTCAAAACTGCGGGCATCAAGAAACTTGTGGTCTATGGGCTTGCTACGGATTACTGCGTCATGGCAACCGCCATCGACGCGGCGGCGAACGGGTACAAGGTCATTGTAATCGAGGGTTTGAGCAAGGGCGTGGCGCCGGACACAACGGCGAAGGCCCTCGAAACCATGAAGGCGAAAGGCATTCAGGTCCTGAAGGAAGTGGACATGAAGAGGATCGGCAATCTGTAGGCAGGGCCCCAAAATGAAAGCATGCAGCGTGGGGCCGGTGAAAAATCTATTTGTCTTTTTCCAGGACATTTTATAGAATAGCGCATCCCTTTCATCTTTGGTCGTATTTGCGTGCAGGGTTGACCCGATGTCAATTCAGGAGGCGAGTATCGATGGTGGTTCTAGCCGCCTTCGGCCGCTGCAGCGCCCGACGCTTGACGGTCCTCAAGCTGCCTCCCCGGGCGCCTGAGAAAAAGGAGGGGAAGATCCGATGAGAAAATCCGTTCTGCCCGTAATCCTTGTATTGGTCCTTATAGGGCTTTCATGTGCCGTGTCCGTCTTGCTGGTCAAAGTTTGCACCATCCATTCGGGAAGCGAGTTCAAACTCCCCCTTCTCGCCATCGGCGGTGTTGTCCTGCTCCTCCTGGTGCTGGCAATCGTGTCTATGTTGTTCGGAGTTTCCGGACTGTCCGACAAGACACAGGCACTTGCGCTACCCGAGGGCTCGATCCGCGCGGTTATTGCCCTTTCCCTTGTGGTGCTGTTCGCAATCCTTTCCGTCTTTCTTTTTGATAGCCTGTCCGTCAGGCCCGTCCGGACAGTTTCAGCCTTAACGGAAACGGAAAAGAACGAGTTCCTGAAAAACAACAGGACCGCTACCGACATCTTTGTCAAAGAGGAGGGCGCCGGAAAGGCAAAAAAATTTACGGTCAGCTACAAGGACAATGCCAGCCAGCCGGCTGACGACTTAGCGAAGCAGTTATTGACAATGATCGGAACACTGCTCACGGCGATGGTATCGTTCTATTTCGGGACCCGCGCAGTGGCGTCCACATCACAGGCGGCGGGCTCGCTGAAGCTTACGCCGCACGTCCGAGGCGTTCAGCCCCAGTCGTTCTCACTGGCGACCGGCTCCGTGATCGAGCTTCAGATTCTTGGAGACAATCTTAACTCTATCAAACAGGCGAAGATCGTCTATCAGGGCAAGCAGATTCTGGCGACAGAAGTGGTGTCCAACGACAGTGTCGTCAAGTGCAAGATTCCCGTAGACGCAAACACACCTGCCGGGAAATGGGACGTCCTGGTTATAGACAGCAACTCCCAAACTGCGAGCTTGCCGGCGGCCTTGGAGATAACGGCTTGAGAGTTCTTTAGAGGCTATTGGACGGGTATTACCTACGGTGTATTGACGGTCTCATTGTGGTTTCGTCGCGCCGGACTTCATCTGACACCCGGAGAGCTCCTGGGTACCGGCTTTCCCAGAGATGACGGCAGGTAGACGATGGTAGACTCCAGGCTGGATAAGGGGTGTAGCCTCTGCTCCGACGATGGCTCCGTTGGGGCGACAATGCCAGGCCCGCAAGTTTTGCGCTACCCCCTAAAAAATACTTGTATAAAACCGCGCGTAATGGTACACCAAAATATATACCAACTAATCAAAGGGGGAGGGATATGAAACGCCACGCTCTACTCGCGTTCTTTGCGATCTTCTTCCTGTCCTGTACGATGGCGCTGGCCGCACCGGGCAGCAAAGTCGTCGGCGATGCCCGTTCCGTAGACACGAAATACGCAGGCCCCTTCAACGTGAACCTCGAGAAGTGGTTTGCGGCCCATCCTGTGGAGCCCGGGAAAATGCTGAGGCTGGAGCCGATGTTCCAGACGCCGAGGGTCGTAGTCGCGTCGCTCGCGGCTGCTGGAAAAGGACAGCTTCTCGACCTCCATTACCACAGGTATGCTGATGAGCTCATGTTTGTCATCAAGGGTCAGTGCGAAGAGTATATCGATGGCAAATGGGTCCTCACGAAGGCCGGCGATATGCACTACAACCCGCGCGGAGTCATCCATGCCGGCAGGGTTGTGGGCGAAGGGCCTTTCATGGCCCTGGCTATTTTCACCCCGCCCCCGCCCCCTGACGACCGGGTGTTTCTTAACAGCGAGACAACTGCCGCCAAGGCGGACGCAAAAGTGGGCGACTGGTCTCTTTTGGACACCCAGTATAAGAGGGGCTACAACTTCAACCTGGATGAATGGTACGCCTCCCATCCCATCGAAACCGGCAAGTCCTGGCGGAGCGACCCTGCCATGGGAACGCTCCGCAGCCAGTTGATGATCGCCCAGAAGCCCACCCTGGGGGTCCACTATCACGGCTCGGCCGATGAGATCATTTACGCCTATAAAGGGGCGGGCGAGATGTACATAAACGGGGAATGGGTGAAGATAAACGCCGGCGAGACCCACTTCTGTCCCAGGGGGTTCATCCACGGCATCCGCCCGGTAGGCAGCGGCGAGTTCAAGATCTTTGCGGTTTTCGCACCGCCCCAGGCGAACGGGGCCGACAGGATATTCGTGGATTTTAAGTGACCGGGCCCGGAGGGGCGCAATTGGGAAGCACTTGCCCGTGAGGGCAAGCAAAAAACGAAAGGAGGACGGGTATGAAACGCATTGCCATCGTTGCTCTAGCGGTTTTTTTCCTCTTCAGTGCCGGGGCGCTGGCCGCACCCGACAGCAAACTGGTCGGAGACAGCCGCTCCATCGACACAAAGTATGCGGGTCCCTTCAACGTGAATTTGGAGAAGTGGTTTGCTTCCCACCCGCTGCCAGCCGGAAAGCTCCTGATGATGGAGCCCATTTTCGTAACACCCCGCGTGGCGGTGCTGGCTGCCGCCAACAAAGGGCAGCTCATCGACCTCCACTACCACAGCAATGCCGATGAGATCGTCGTGGCCGTGAAAGGCCAGTGCGAACAGTATGTCGATGGGAAGTGGGTCGTCATGAAGGCGGGCGACCTGCACTACAACCCGAAGGGTGTCATCCACGCAACGCGCGTGACAGGCAGCGAGCCGTTCCTGGCCCTCTCCATCTTCACCCCGGCTCCACCCGCAGCCGGCGACAGGGTGTTCCTGAACACCGATATAACGACGGCCAAAGCCGGGGCGACCGTCGGCGACTGGGCTCTGCTGGATACTCAGTATAAAAAGGGCTACATATTCAACTTGGACCAGTGGTACGCCGCCAATCCCCTCAGTCCCGAAAAGCCGTGGCGGAGCGACCCGGCCATGGGAACGATGCGCAGCCAGTTGATGATCGCCCAAAGGCCCGCCCTGGGCGTCCACTATCACGGCTCGGCCGATGAGATCATTTATACTTACAAGGGTGCCGGCGAGATGTACATAAACGGGGAATGGGTGAAGATAAACGCCGGCGAGATCCACTTCTGCCCCCGTGGGTTCATCCACGGCATCCGCCCTGCGGGCAGCGGCGAGTTCAAGATCTTTGCCGTGTTCGCACCGCCCCAGGCGAACGGGGCCGACAGGATATTCGTGGATTTGAAGTAACGCGAAGGCGGGGAGGCTCCCGGCATGATTCATGGAAACGGAAGCAGCGCTAAAAACCTCAGGACGGGCGTCAGTTCGACAGTGGTGATGCAAAAACTGGAAAACGCAATCGTCTCGGGCTATTTCAAACCCCGGGAGCGCCTCGTTGAAAGGGACCTCCTCGCGCACTTCAACGTCAGCCGCACGGTGATCAGAGAAGTCCTGAAAATGCTCCAAGGCAAAGGCCTGGTCAAGCTTACCCCTTACCGGGGGGCCGTGGTAGTGGACCTCACGGCGGAAGAGGTCGAACAAATCTATTTCCTCCGAGCGAAGCTCGAAGTCATTGCCGCAGCCCTGGTGGTCGATAATATCACCCGGCAGGAGATCCAGCGCCTGGAAAAGCTCAGGATGGAACTGGAAAAGCACCAGCGGGCAAGGACGGAGCAGATGATAGAGAAGGACAATGAGTTCCATCGGGTCCTCTTCCAGCCCTCGAGGAACGGCTACCTCAACTACATGATCGACTACCTCGGCACAAGAGCCTATATGGTCAAGTTTAACGCCTGGTCTTTGCCGAACCGCATAGAGCAGTCGATACTGGAGCACAGGGCGATGATCGAGGCCCTCAAGCGCAGGGACGGCGAGGCTTTCGAAAAGCTCGTCGTGGACCATCTTTTCTTCTCCAGGGACAGCTACCTGGGTAGGTTAATAGGCTCAAAAGAGACGGGGAAAAGGGGGAAGGCAGGAATACAACTTTAGGCGCGAGGGATGGGCAGGGTGAGGATATACCGGGAATTGTGCAAAGGCGTGGAGGAGTGCGGCATCTGCCTCGCCGTATGCAGCCGCAAGGTTTTCAAGGCGGCGTCGAATCTGAACAGGAAAGGCTTCCGTCCCCCTGAGATAGCGGCGCCGGACGCCTGCACGCACTGCGAGAACTGCATGATCTTCTGCCCGGATATGGCGATCGCCGTCGCGAAATCCGGGCGAAAGAGATCCGGAAAAGATGAAAGCTGAGCGGGTCATGACGGGCCGGTACTTCATGATGGGGAATGAGGCGTGCGCGGAAGGCGCCCTGGCGGCAGGCTGTGAATTCTGTGCCGGATATCCCATAACGCCTGCAACGGAGATAGCCAATCGGCTGGCAGAAAAGCTCCCTCGGGTGGGCGGTTTCTTTCTCCAGATGGAGGACGAGATAGCCTCCATTGCCGCCGTCATCGGAGCTTCCTGGACGGGCAGGAAGGTAATGACCGTCACGTCAGGACCCGGCATCAGCCTAATGGCTGAAAACATCGGCTTCGCAGTAGGAGTGGAGACGCCATGCGTTATAGTGAACGTTCAGAGGGGCGCCCCGACTACAGGCATGCCCACGGTAGGGGTTCAAGGGGACATGGTGCAGGCCAGGCACGGATCCCACGGAGACTATGAGATCATAGCCCTTTGCCCTTCCTCGCCGCAGGACATGTTCGACCACACGGTGGTTGCATTCAATTACGCTGAAAAATACAGGACGCCGGTGTTCGTCCTATCCGACGCTTTTGTGGGTCACATGCGGGAAGAGGTGATAATACCGGGGCTCGAGAAGGTTGCAAAAGCGTACAGGAAAATTCCGCCCCAAGGGGCTGACCCGCAGACCATCAAAGGTTTTCTCGATGAGGACGTGGCGCCGATGCCCGTCTTCGGAAGGGGCTTCAAGGCCCATGTGACGAGCTCCTGTCACGACGAGACAGGCAAGCGGAACCTAATCGACGTCTCCTCTCTTGACATGTTCGTGAGGAGGCTGAGCAACAAGATACTCAAGCACAAGGAAGAGATCACGCTCGTCGAGAGGGACTACGAAGGCGCGGACGTCGTCCTCATCTCTTACGGCGCTGTGGCGAGGGCGGCATCTACCGGGGCGGCCATGGCGCGGGATGCGGGCATCGCCGCCGGCACGCTCCGCCTGGTCACAGTGTGGCCTTTCCCCGACCATGAGATAGAAAGGATGGCAACGACCGCCAGGCACGTGATAGTGCTTGAGAACAACCTAGGTCAGATGTACCCCTATATAAAAGCAGCCGCAGCGCCCTTTGCCGATGTGTCCTTTCTTCCACCGAGGCTGGTCGGGCAGATCCACGACCCAGAAGACATCCTGCGCAGGATAAAGGAGGTCCGCCGATGAGCGAGCTCCTTCGCCCCAGTGTCGAGCCGGGCCCGGGCGGGACAAGAGCGGCAGTCGGAACCAGGGAGGCCGTCTCATGAGCGCTATGCCCCACCCCCTTCACAAGTTCATCCGTCCTTCCGTAACCTCGACTACCAATTGCCCCGGATGCGGCAACGGTATAGTGACCCAGAGCATACTGCGGGCCGTCGACTCCTTGGGGATGGACCTGGATGACTTCGTTTTCGTTTCCGGCATAGGCTGTGCGGCCTGGATACCCAGCCCCCTTTTCAATGCGGACGTTCTTCACGTCACCCACGGAAGACCCATCGCTTTTGCCCTGGGAATTAAAATGGGCCTTCCCGAAAAAAAGGTGATGGTTATAAGCGGGGACGGAGACCTAGCAGCCATCGGGGGAAATCATCTCATCCACGGTGCAAGGCGCAACGTGGACATGACCGTTATCTGCGTCAACAACAAGATATACGGAATGACCGGCGGCCAGGCCGGACCGACGACGCCGGCCGGGGTGAAAACGACGACCACGCCGTACGGAAGCTTCGAGAACCCCTTCGATATCTCCCGTCTCGTCATCGCTGCCGGCGCCCCCTTCGTGGCCTGCTGGACAACCGTTCATGCAAGACAGTTGACCCGTTCCATCAAGAAGGCGATCAATAAGAAGGGCTTCGCCTTTATCGAGGTCCACTCCCAGTGCCCCGTGCAGTTCGGCCGCAAGTCTGGGATGAGCGGGGCCGTCCAGATGATGGAGGATTACCGCAAGAGGTCGATCGGCGTCGAAAAGGCTGCGGGGCTCCCGGACGATGAACTGGCGAAAAGGATCGTTGTCGGAGAGCTCGTGAACATCCAAAAGCCCGAAATGACGGAAGAGATAGAGAGGATTAAGGCGAGGGCCGCCGGGAGGTCCCGATGAGCCGCACTGAGATCATCGTGGGAGGGGTCGGAGGCCAGGGCGTCGTCCTCTCCGGGATACTTCTCGGCACGGCGGCAACTCTCTTCGACAACAAGAAGGCGGTCCAGACGCAATCCTACAGCTCGGAGCTCAGGGGAGGCGCGGCAAAAGCGGAGGTGATTATCTCCGAGGACCGGATTTCAGACCCCCAGGTCAGGAGGCCGGACATTTTCATAGCCCTGGCGGAAGAGGCGGTCCCCCGCTATATCGGCCTCATGAAGCCCGGGGGCTTGCTTGTAATCGATTCGGACATGGTGAGGGGCGCAGGACCGGGCAACTACGAGATCCTCAGCGTACCGGCGACAAGCATTGCCAAAAAAGATTTCGGCAATACGATCGTTGCCAATCTCGTCGTCCTCGGCGTCCTGATAAAGAAGACTGCGGTCGTCTCGGTGCAATCCATGGAGAAGGCCATCGAGATGAGCGTCCCTAAAAAGGCCGTTGCGCTAAACATCGCTGCCTTTAGGAGAGGGCTGATGGGAGGGCCTAAGAAACCTGCCCTGAGTGCTCGGAAAGCGGGGTAAGAGGGTAGTTGTGGGCAGAGAATACGGAAAGATCCTGGTAGTAGACCTTACTGACGGGAGCCGCAGGACGATCCGACATCGCGGATGGAGCGAGGAGGGGATGCCCACGGATGCGACCCTGAAAAAGCTGGGCGTCTGATCTCCATGGATATCATGCTTGAGTTTGTTGGATTTCCCATGTTTTACGATATCCTTCCGAAAGGGCCGTCACCTTACCGGTTTGAAGGAAATACGGTGGCTCAGTTGCTGGACCATCTTATGTCGGAAGGCAACAGGCTTGTTCGGGAATCGCTTTTGGAGCAGGGGACGGGCATGATGGACCCTGCGATCCAGATCACGGTCAACGGAAGGTTCCTCGAGAAGGAGAAGTTCCTGGAGAAAAGGCTCGACGAGGGCGATTCGGTAACCATTATGCGGTTGCTTGCCGGGGGTTGAGGCGCACCCATGAAGTAGACTAGTCCGGGGAGGGATTGTTATGCCATTCAGAAAGTTGAAGCACCTTTCCAGTCTTTGCCTTGTTTTGGGGTTTCTCGTTCCTTTTCTGGCGTCCAGGTTCGTCGGCATGCCGCTTTCGAAAATGCCTATCGTGAGCACGGCCAATATCGTTTTTTGGGTCGCAGGGCTTGTGATGGCCTATTTTGCCCATCTCGGACTCAAGAAGACGCCCCCGGCGCTCCCTTTCCGGACGAAAGTCGGCAGCTTCATCTCTTCGGACCCTTCGCTTTTCCTCACCCTCGGAATTCTCTTCGGCTATCTCTTCTACCCGACCGTCGAGAAAAGCATCGTCCCCCCGGCGGGCCCCTATTTGCTTATGACTATCATGTTCACGATGGGCCTGGCCATCAGTTTCGAGGATTGGAAGCGTATGGTCCGGAGGCCGAGGCTCGTGGGCATCGGCGTGGTGCTGAGATGGGTCTGTATGCCCCTGGTCGCCTTTCTTCTTTCACTGGTCCTGCTGGGCCTCTTTCCCGGACCCACGGGGAAGGCCCTTGCAGTAGGCATAATCGTGCTGGGCACTACGCCAACGGGAGGGGGGTCGAATGCCCTTACCATGATCAGCAAGGGCGACCTTGCCCTTTCGGTCTCGGTCACATCTGTCAACACCATACTCGCGCCTTTTCTGCAACCCGTCCTGATCCTTTGGCTGGCAGGAGGGATTGCCAGCCTGAACGCCAATGCGCTCTTTAAGGACCTCCTATATCTCGTGGTCGCCCCTGTCCTCGCCGGCAGCATCCTGGGCTCCCTTTTTCCTAAGCCCATAAGCAAGATCAAGCCCCTGTTCGGCCCGCTCGCGATCGTATGCCTGGCTTTCATAGTCATGGGCACCATGTCCAAGGGCACGAGCACTCTGATCAAGCAGTTCTCCGTGCTCTTGTATCTCGTTGCCGTGTGCCTCGTCCAGGCGATGGCGGGGCTCCTTTTGGGATATTTTGTGCCGAAGTACTTCGGGTTCAATTATGCCCAGCGCAAGGCCGCCTGCTTCGAGGTGGGCGTGGAGAACGCAGCCCTAGCCATGCTCGTCGCCCTGCGCCACTTCAACCCGCTCACTGCCCTGCCTTCCATCGTATACGGCAAGATCCAGTACATCATCACGTCGACCATATTCGTTCCGAAGTTTCAAAAGCTGGAGGATAAGGAGATCGTGGACGTGGCAGCAGTGAAGGCAATCGCTGAACCGGGGGCTTAGGAATGCTTGGGGCAGGTTATGAAAAATAATGATGTCCGCCGGGTTTTCTTCTCCGACCTTAAGGATTTTTGCTCCCGGGCTTACATGAAAGCGGGCGTGCCGGCCTCCGAAGCGGAGATCGTCTCCGACCTCCTCGCTAGATCGGACTTGAGGGGCGTTGAGACCCACGGCACAACCCGTCTGCCCATCTACATCTCGAGGCTCCAGAAAGGATATGTCAGAAAAGAGTGCAAGCTCACACCCGTAAGGGATAAAGGCCCGACCGCCTTCCTGGAAGCCCACGGGTCGATGGGTCATATAGCCGCTTACAGAGGCATGGAGAGGGCCATCGCAAAAGCGGAAGAGTATGGCATTGGCTGGGTCTCGGTAAAAGACAGCGGCCATTTCGGCGTTGCCGGCCTCTTCCCCATGATGGCGCTGCAGAAGGACCTGATCGGATGGGTAGTCTCCAACTCCGCTCCCATGATGTTCCCATGGGGCGGAAGGGAGCGGATCATAGGCAACAACCCCCTGGCCTATGCAATACCCGCAGGTGAATGTCCCCCGGTGGTCCTCGATTTTTCCCTGAGCGTAGTTTCCTCCGGCAAGCTCATTCTGGCCCGGAAGAAGGGAGAGAGGATCCCTCTGGGGTGGGCCGTCGATAAGGATGGTTTGCCCACCGAGGACCCCTATGAGGGATACGAGGGCGGAGGGTCGCTCGTGCCGGTGGGGGGTCACAAGGGCTACGGGATGGCGCTCGTTCATGAGATCCTGACGGCGGTGCTCACGGGAGGCAAATTGACGAGCCGGATCAAAAGCCTCTATGAAGAAGACAAGAGCGGCATCCAGGGCACGTGCCACTCCTTCGCGGCCATAGATCCGGACTGCTTTACGGGAAAGGAAGCCTTCAAAAGAAGCATGGATCGCTACATCAAGGGGATCAAGGAAAGCGCAAAGGCTAAGAACGCCTCAGAGATCCTGATGCCGGGGGAACCGGAGCTCCGGACGGAGACGGAACGGCTGAAGTATGGTATTCCTCTGGCCCGGGCCACCCTGAAAGAGCTGGCCGTCCTTGGAGAATCTTTGGAAATTCCCCTCCCGTCGGCCCTTTTTGGGACCCTTTAGGTTTGAACGGGAGGACGCAACGCTGTCGGAGCGGCTTGGAGAATCTGGAAGATAGTAACCAAACGAAAGGAGGAAATCATGATTTCTCTCAAGGTGAACGGCAAGGTCTTTCAGGTGGATGTCCCCCCTGATACTCCCCTGCTGTGGGTACTCAGGGACCAGCTGAAACTCATGAGCGCCAAGTATGCGTGCGGCATAGGGGAGTGTGGAACCTGCACCGTGCACGTCGACGGGAAGGCGCAGCGATCGTGCGTCATCGAGGTCGGCAGCGTAGCGGGAAAGAAGATCACAACTGTGGAGGGGCTGCCGAAGAACCATCCTGTGAAGAGGGCGTTTATCCAGGAGCAGGTCCCTCAGTGCGGTTATTGTACGCCGGGCGTGATAATGCAGGTCTCGTCACTCATTTCGGAAACCAAGAACCCTGATCCGGAAAAAATAATTGCTGCCATGGACGACGTGATCTGCCGGTGTGGAGCTTACCCGGCCATCAAACGGGGCATAAGGTCGGCCGTTAAGATCGTGAAAAAGGAGGGTAGGGCATGAAATCATCCATCTCCCGTCGAGATTTTCTGAAAGGGACCCTGGCCGGCGCGGGCCTGACCATAGCCGCCTCCATCACCCCTCTCGGCACGAAGCTCCTCGGCGCCAAAGAGGTGGGAAAGGCCGTCTTTGCGCCCAACGTCTTTTACGAGGTGACGCCCGACAACCTAGTGACGGTTACAATCCCCAACTCCGAGATGGGCCAAGGGGTCAGGACCGGGCTAGCCATGATCGTCGCCGAAGAGCTGGGGGCGGACTGGAGCCAGATACGCGTCAAACAGGCACCGGCCCTCGACGTTTTCGCCAACCCGGTTTTCGGCCCTGTTCAGATCGTTGCCGGCAGCTCTAGCACGCGAGGGTTCTATGAGCCGCTCCGGAAAGCGGGCGCGGCAGGGCGGGCGATGCTCGTCAAGGCTGCCGCCGACACATGGAAAGTGCCGGAAGGGGAGTGCGAGGCCTCGAAAGGCGTCGTGAAGCACAAGAAGAGCGGCCGCAGCCTCAGCTACGGCAAACTATGCCGCAAGGCGTCCGAGCTTTCTATCCCCCAGAACCCGCCCCTCAAGAAGGAGAGTGAGTTTGTATTGTTGGGTAAGACCATGAAGCGGCTCGACGTACCCGAAAAGGTGGAGGGGACGGCTGTTTTCGGGACCGACGTAGTCGTCCCGGACATGCTTTACGCCTCCATCGCCCGGCCGCCGGTCTATGGCGCGAAGCTGCTGTCCTTCGATCAGAAGGCGGCCGAGGCTGTGAAGGGCGTGCGGAAGGTGGCCCAGCTGCCCCAGGGTATTGTAGTCTGCGCCGACACGCTCGCCTCTGCATGGAAGGGCCGGGACGCCCTCCAGGCTAAGTGGAGCCAGGGGTCGCACCCTCAAATCAGCGACGAGTTTATCGAGAAGCACTATTTCGATGGCCTCGACAAGCCGGGGGCAGTCGTAAAGAGCACTGGAGACGTAAAAAAGGCCCTGGCTGAAGCGCCCAGAAAGATGGAGGCCGTCTATTACGTGCCGTTCATTGCCCACGCGTGCCAGGAGCCGATGAACTGCACGGCGGACGTGCGGAATGACCGCTGCGACGTATGGGTCCCGACCCAGAACCAAACGGGCTCCCGGATGACGGCTGCAAGGATATCGGGCCTGCCGCCGGGCAAGGTCAATGTCAACACCACATTCCTCGGCTGTGGTCTCGGCAGGCGGACGGCGCCCGATTTCGTGGCCGAGGCCGTGGCCGCGTCCAAGGCGGCAGGAAGGCCCGTAAAGGTCGTCTGGACAAGGGAAGAGGACATAAAGTACGATTTTTTCCGGGCAGCCACGGTCCAGAGGATACAGGCGGCCCTCGATAACGCCGGCCTTGTGACGGGATGGTCCCACAAGGTCTCCTGCACGTCGATCCTAAAGTGGTCGAACCCGGCCGCCATAAAGAACGGCGTCGATCTCTACGGCTTGTGGGGGCTCGTCACCTCGGTGGTGCCGGCGGTTTACAGCGATACCGCCTACGACATCCCCAACTTCTACATAGAGCAGTACCTGTCCGACCTGCCCATCCCGGCCGGCCCCTTTCGCTCCGTCCAGAACGGCCCGAACGCCTTTATCATGGAATGCTTCATGGACGAGCTGGCCCATGCGACGGGCAAGGACCCCGTTGAATTCCGGATGCAGTTTCTGAAGAACAACATGCGCGCCCGCCGGGCTCTTGAGACGGTGGCGCAAAAGGCAGGCTGGGGGAAGCCCGCCCCGAGCGGAATCGGCCGGGGCATAGCCCAGCACACGTGCTTCGGGACTTACACGGCCCAGGTAGCCGATGTCTCCGTCGACAAGGACGGGAAAATAAAGGTCCACAAAGTGGTCGCGGCCATCGACTGCGGCCCCGTTGTCAACCCGGGTCCGTTGGTAGAACAGATCGAGGGCGGCATTGTGCTGGCCCTGAGCACCGCGCTGAAAGAGCAGGTAAGGTTTGCGAACGGCGGGGTGAAATCGGCCAACTTCGATGACTATAAAGTGATCAAGATGAGCGAGGTGCCCGAGATAGAGGTCCACATCATCAAGAGCACGGAGAAGATAGGGGGCATCGGCGAGCTCGGCGTGCCGGCGCTCGCCCCAGCCGTGGCAAATGCGGTCTTCGCAGCCACGGGCGCAAGGGTGAGGCGCCTCCCCTTAATCCCCAGTACGGTTATGGAGGCGATGAAGAAGGCCTGACCTTCCTTTCTTTTGGGGGATGCCGGAGACCCGTCTTCGGGATTACCTCAGGCGGGGCGGTGCGAACTGTCTTAAAGGCCTTATTCCGATGGAAGGCCGCTCGAAGTCGCATCGCCCCGCTTTGGACTGAGGCAAATATTTCCGACGCCTTTGTAGAATAGAAAAAGGTACTCTAAACATGCAGATTCTGCTGAAGGCCCTTCTCTCCCTCATCATCATCTTTGCAGCCACCGCCCTCGCGAAAAGGCTCCCGGCCGCCGGCGGCCTGATCGCCACCATGCCGTTGGCCGGCGCCCTTGTCCTGGTATGGGTCTATATAGAGAGCGGGGGTGACCGTGGCGTAATGCAGGCCTTTTCGAAAGGCGCCCTGTGGGGCATCCTTCCCAGCATAATTTTCTATCTCGTGGCGTTTTCCTGTTTCAGATGGCACCGCTCTCTGGCGGTCGCCTTATCGGCCAGCTTCGCGGCCTGGGGACTGGCGGCGCTCGTACATCTGCTAATCTTGAAGTGACGGGGCGGGAGCGATCTTGCAGAGATAGCACTTCAGCGGTTCGGCCCCGGTATCCTGGTCGAAGCTGTCGTCCCCGAAGAGCAGGTTCACGCATGACTCCTTCCAGCGGTAATCCGGCGGCGGCGCCTCCGGGCGCCACCATGCGTGCTCGGCGTTGACCACGTCGGGCGCAATGCCTTCGAACAGCCTTGCCCTGAGCCTGACCCTGGCGTAGGGCGATTCTACCCATACCCAGTCTCCATCTGATATGCCGAGGGCGCCTGCCGTCTCGGGATTGATCTCTATCAAGGGGTCGGGATGTCTTTTTCGGAGAGACTTGACCTGATGCATCTCCGAATGGAAATAGTTCAATCCTTTTGTGCCGGTCATGAGGATGAGGGGGTACTCCTTCGCAAGGTCAGGGGCCGACACCGGCGAAAGGGGCGGCTCGACATAGACGGGCAGGGGCGGCCGGCCCTCGTGCTCCGCCACGGTGGAGTAAAATTCGAACTTGCCTGTGGGCGTCCGGAACCCCTCCTGCTCGTGCTTCCAGTAGCGCATCTCGCCCAAGAGGATATCTTTTTCCTTGAACTCCCGGAAGCTCATCCCCGTCCCCTCGAGGAGCCAGTCGAGGTAGGCGTAGCGGTCCGGCCAGGGGAAGGCTTCGTAAAGTCCGAGGCCGTGAGCGACGTCGAAGATAACGTCCCTGTCGTCCCTTGTTTCGCCCACCTGGGCGAGCTTCTTGCGGGCAAGAACGCACCATATCTTGTGCATGAAGACAACGTCGTCCTGCTCCAGCCAGTGAGCCGCGGGCAGAACAAGGTCTGCGAGCTGGACCGTGGGCGTCATGAACAGATCCGAGACCACCGTGTACTCCATGTGGTCTCTTAAGGCCCGCTCGATGGTGAGCCCCTGGGTGGCCGTCAAGAGCGGGTTGGAGCCGACGATCCAGATGGCGCGCACCCCGTAAGGTGTTCCCGTGACCACCGATTTCCAGAAAGTGGGTGGATGGCAGTTGGGCGCGAACCGGTATTTGTCGCCGCCTATCACGGCCGCCTTTTTTTCCGGGGGCAGGAACTGGACGCCTGCGACGCTCCTATCGACGAGGGGCGACTTGGGCTTCACCCCCTTCGGGTGCACCCAGAGGACGTTCCCGCCCGGCGAGTCGATGCAGCCCGTAAGTCCCATCAGGATAAGGAGGGCCCTGCCCGTCTGAAAGGCGTTGACGCTCGTATCGATCCCGTTGCCCCACTGGATGCACGCGGGCTTCGTCGTGGCGAAGACCCTCGCTGCTTCGCGGATGGACGACGCCCCGACGCGGGTAATGGGGTCCGCCCATTCGGGCGTGAAAGGCCGGACGTGCTTGGCAAGGCGGTCGAAGCCGAAGCCGTATTTTTCCACGAATGCGTGGTCACAGAGGCCCTCGTCTATAATGACGTTGATCATGGCCAGGGCGAGGGCGCATTCGGTGCCGGGCCGGAGCTGGAGCCAGTAGTCGGCGGTCGCGGCCGGGCCGATGCGCCTCGGGTCGACGACTATAACCTTCCCGGCCTTCCGGAGCGCCTTTTTGAGCATTCGCCCGCACATGCCGTCGGCCGCCCCCGTTTCCGTGATGTTGCAGCCCCAGTTCATGACGCAGGCCGGGATCTTGCCCCCGAAGCCGTAAATATCGCTGATGGGAAGACCCCCCAGAGTGATATGGGCGGCGATTACCCTCGGGAGGTAGCAAAGGTGGCCCGGGTTCACGAAATTGGGCGTGCCGAAAGCGTTGGCGAAGCGGATGGTAAACTCCGTATAGGGCCTGCCCGTACCCTGCGCCAGGGCAACATATTCGGAGCCCGATTCCCGGCGTATCCGGTCGAGACGGGCCACCATCTCGGAGATTGCATCCTCCCAGGAGATTCTCTCCCACCTGTTTTCCCCTCGCCCTCCTTTCCTGCGCAGGGGATGGGTGAGCCGGTCCTTGTGGTATAGCATCTCGGGCGCTGCCGCCCCCTTGGGACAGAGATAGCCGCGGCTCGTGGGGCTGTCCGGGTCGCCGGCGACTTTGGCAACTCTGTCGCCGTTCATATGGACGAGCACCTGGCAAACCCCGTGGCAGCCCCGGCATGACGACCTTACGATGTGATTCCCGGCACCCACAGCAGCTCCCGCACAAGAAGAGTGATGTTACATCTTAGCATACTCGACCCTTTGGGTTCTTCGCCTTCCATCGACATACCCGATCCCGTCGGGTCCCCTTCTGCCGAAAGAATCATCGAGGGGGTTTACGGAAGTGAACGAAAGTTGACGATCTATAGGTATGGGTGGCAGTGCGCTTTTGTGCGCCTGGCACGCTCCGACAAAGGCAAATACGGCGGCTGCTGAGGATGAACCCGGGCGCCCTTTCGATTCGAGCCCAGAGTCAGCGGATCTCGTTGCTGTATTCCAGGCTGTCGGTAACGCACCTGCTGTCCCTCAGCTCCACGACCGTGCCTTTCAGGTCGAAGGCAAGCCGCAGGATGCGAAGCAGGGGGTAGCCAAGAGGGACCTTGAGCCTTTTCGCATCGGCCGCGTCCGCGGCAACAGCATCGAGGCGCTCCTCGACGAGCGCCACGATGACCCCGTAACTCTTCTGGTAGAGGTCGTAGAGGGTATTGGGCAGGTTTGAAGGCCCGATGGAGTCGAATCCGGGGAACAGCTCCAGGGGCAGGGTAATCACCTCGTTGACGACAGCCCGGCCGTCGATCAGGCGGATGCGCTCCATTCTGTACACCCGCTTGCCGTTGGCAATCCTGAGCTCTTTGCTCTCTTCAGGCGTTGCCGCGTCCGCCCTCGCGGAAACGGCAAGGGAGACGGGCTGGACCTTTTTACCGTCTTTTCTGCGGATGCGCAGGAACCGGAAAAGGGCCTGGTCGCTCTCGAATGTGGCGACGGCAGTTCCCTTGCCTTGATACCGCACGAGGCACCGTTCGTTCGTGAGCTCGATGAGGGCCTTGCGCAGGGTGCCCTGGCTGACGCCGTACTTTTCCGCCAGAGCCGTCTCGCTTGGCAAAAATGTTCCGGGCGGCCATTCTCCGGCGGAAATGCGCTTGATTAAAGAAGCCTTCACCTGCTGGTAAAGGGGAAGGAATTTCGGCTTGGCGGCGGCCATATTCGGGCAAAGTATATGTGAAGGGGCGCCGGCATGTCAAGAGGTATAAAAGATATAAGATATAAGTCTTCCAAGGAAGAAATTTTTTCCTTGACAGCAATCGGCGAGTATTTAGAGAATACTATATCTTATATATGATATAAGGATAGCGCGACACAGGGGCCGGACCGGCTTTCGAGTTGCTGATTGGGACAAATAAAACAGGAGATGGACCATGGGGAAGAAGATCTTTTTTTTCGTCTTTAGCCTGTTGGTCGCTGCTGCGATGGTCGCCCCGCAGGGCGACGGAGCCCCGAAATTCCCGACAAAGCAGATCAGCTACATGATCCCCTTCGACCCGGGCGGCCAGTCGGACCGGGAGGCGCGGCGGCAGCAGCCGCTTCTCGAAAAGGCGCTCGGGCAGAGGATAATCATCGACTACAAGATCGGCGGCGGCGGGGCCGTCGGCTGGTCGCAGCTCGCGCGGGCTAAGCCCGACGGCTATTACATAATGGGCATCAATCTCCCCCACATCATCCTTCAGCCGCTGCAGCAGGAGTGCGGTTACAAGACCGGCCAGATCAGGCCCGTCGTGTTCTTCCAGGGCACGCCGCTCGGCATAGCGGTGCTGAAGAAAAGCCCCTATAAAACGCTAAAGGACCTGATCGCTGCGGCGAAGGCGAAGCCGGGTGACATATCCGTCGGAGGCTCCGGCATGTTCTCGGGCCACCACGTCGCCACCCTGCGCCTGCAGAGCCTCACCGGCGCTAAATTCAACTACGTCCCCTTCACCGGCGCCGCGCCGCAAATGACCGGTTTTCTCGGCGGCCACGTGGTCGCGGCGATGGCCAACTCGGACGATCTCGTCAAGTACCGGGACGAGATCAGGGTGCTCGGTATAGCCGACTCGCAGAGGTTCCAGGCTCTTCCGGACGCGCCGACCTTCAAGGAAGCGGGCTTCGACATGGCGGAGATGATAGCGCGCGGCGTAGGGGTCCCTGCGGCTACGCCGGAGCCGGTAGTCGCCATACTGGAGGCTGCGTTCCTCCAGGTCACGAAGAACCCGAACGTCGTGGCGGCCATGAAGAAGGACGGGTTCGTTCCGCTTTCCATGGGCGCGAAGGAGAGCAAGGAATTCGTCGAAAAAATGACGGTTGTTTACAAGGAACAACTGAAGGACATCAAGAAGTAGCGCGAAGCGTTCCCGAGGCGGTGGGATGATAAAGAGCCTCCGCGCCGGAGACATAGTTTCCGGCGCCTTCCTTATAGCGGTCGGGGCGGCTACGATCGCCGGGGCAACCCGCATAGAGTGGAGCACAGGGGGCGTGCTGCATCCCCGCACGCTGCCCATGCTCCTCGGCATCGCCCTCGCTGCCGGGGGCGTCTGGCTGATGGTCCTTGCCTTCTCGAAGAAATACGAGGACAAACCTTTGGAGTGGCCGGACCGAAGGGGGCGGCTCCTGTGGCTGGCATCGCTAGGAATGATGGTGCTCTATGGGGCGCTGATGCCCGTCCTGGGCTTCCTCGCGACGAGCGGCCTCTTTGTTTCCGGGTTCATCTGGTATTTCGGCAAATACAAAATTTGGTTCGCCGCTGCATGGGGCTTGGGGGCCGTCATTTTCATCTATGCGCTTTTCATCTGGCTCCTCGGCATGGAGATGCCGTCCGGCCTGCTGCCGTCTTAGCGTAAGGGGTAGAGCATGGAAGGATTCGGTTTGCTCATCCAGGGGTTCTGGAATGCCTTGAGCCCCGTCAACCTCCTTTTCGCTCTGATCGGCAGCATCGCGGGTACGCTGGTCGGGGTTTTGCCCGGTCTTGGACCTACAGCGGCCATAGCGATGCTCCTGCCGTTGACGACCTTGCTTCCGCCGGCCCCCGCTATCATCATGATGTGCGCTATCTATTACGGGGCCATGTACGGCGGCTCTACGACGGCGATCCTGGTAGCCATCCCCGGAGAAGCCTCCTCCGTTCCTACGGCCATAGACGGTTATCAGCTTACCCTGCAGGGCCGCGGCGGGCCCGCCCTGGGCATCTCCGCGATCTCGTCGTTCGTGGCCGGCACCCTCGGCGTCGTGGGATTGTCGTTTTTTGCCCCTCCCCTTTCCAGGGTGGCCCTTGCCTTCGGTCCGCCCGAGTACTTTGCCCTCGCCTTCCTGGGCTTGTCTCTCATCATCAGCCTTTCGGGGCGAGCCCTCCTCAAGGGAGTCCTCTCCGCCGTGCTCGGCCTGCTCACCGCGATGATCGGGATCGACCCGCTCACGGGCACCGTCCGCCTGACGTTCGGGCAGTCCCTCCTCATGGCCGGCATCGAATTCGTGCCCATCATCATGGGTTTGTTTGCCATCAGCGAGGTCCTTCTAAATGTCGAATCGAGCGTCAAGGGGATCCTGGCCGATAAGAAGATAGACTGGTGGCCATCGATGGGGGACCTTAAAGAGACCTGGGCGGCCATGCTGCGCTCCGCCGGCTTGGGCTTCTTTGCGGGCCTCATACCGGGGTGCAGCCCGGCCGTGACGTCCTTCATCGCCTACGACATCGAGAAACGATTTTCCAGGAAGCCGGAGCTGTTCGGAAAGGGCGCAATGGACGCCGTCGCCGCAGTCGAGGGCGCGAACAATGCAACGGCGAGCGGTGGGTTCGTCCCGCTCTTCGCCTTCGGAATCCCGTCGGGCCCTGCCCTCGCCGTCTTGCTCGGCGGCTTCATGATGTACGGCCTCCAGCCCGGTCCTCGCCTGATGACGGAGCAGCCTGTCCTCCTCTGGACGATAATCGCCAGCATGTACGTCGGCAATGTGATGCTCCTCATTTTGAATCTCCCTCTTGTCGGAATATGGGCACGCATGGCGTTGATACCGTTCCCCATACTCGGTTCCCTGATCGTCGTCTTCACGTTCATAGGCGCTTACAGCCTGCGCTTTCAAATGCTCGACATCTGGGTGGTGCTGCTCTTCGGCGTCGTCGGCTACCTGATGCGCAAGCTCAGCTTTCCAGTCGCGCCGATGGTCCTCGCCGCAGTGCTCGCGAAAATGCTCGAGACCGCGCTCGTGCAGTCGCTCCTCCTGTCGAAGGGGTCGCCCCTGATCTTCTTCACCCGGCCGATCTCGGCGGTCTTCATGGCAATAGCCATCTTTTTCATCGTCCGCGGCGTCAGCCTGCAGTTAAGGATGAGGGCAGGCGCGGGGGAGATTGAGGAGAGCGAATGAAAGAGGACGCTATGGGAAATCTCTCCATGCTCAGGGTCCGGCAGCGCCTTCCCCGCCCTCGCATCGACGGGCTGCGGGAAGAGGTGGCAGCAAGGATGGGGCGACTGGCCCCGTCCGTAAAGCCGGGCATGTCGGTGGCGATAACGGCAGGCAGCAGGGGGATAAACGAGATACCGCTGATCCTGCGGACGGTAGCATCCGTCCTGAAAGATATGGGGGCAAAGCCTTATCTCGTTTCGGCAATGGGCAGCCACGGCGGAGGGACTGCCGAAGGGCAGAGAAGCCTCCTCGCCCACCTTGGCATCACCGAGGAGTCCGTCGGGGTGCCCCTCAGGGTCACATCGGAGGCGGTAGCCGTGGGCAAGACCGAGGGGGGGCATGTCCTTTATATCGATGGGGAGGCACTGAAGGCCGACGCCATATTGCCCGTAAACCGGGTCAAGGCGCACACCGCCTTTCAGAACGTCCTGGCAAGCGGCCTCTTCAAGATGCTTACAGTCGGGCTCGGCAAGGTTCCGGGTGCCGAACAGGTCCATAAGCTCAGCACCGCGGGGATCTACAGGGCCATCGTCGAGATGGGGCGCCTCGCCCTTTCGAGCCTTCCGGTGATCGGTGGCCTTGCCGTTGTCGAGAACGGCTATGAGGAGACGGCGGCGGTGGAGCTCCTCCTCCCCTCCGAGATGGAAAGCCGCGAGAAGGAGCTCCTCAAGTACGCCGGAAGCCTGCTTCCGGCCCTGCCTGCCGCCAGGCTGGACCTCCTGATTGTCGAGGAGATGGGAAAGAATTTCAGCGGGACCGGCATGGACACCAACGTCATCGGCCGATGGAAGGCAAAGGGCATTGCGGAGCCGCAATTTCCGAAAATAGGGCGCATAGTCGTGCTCCGTCTGTCGAAGGCTTCCGAAGGCAACGCCAACGGCATCGGGCTCGCGGACGTGACGACCCGGAAGCTTGTAGAGGCCATCGACTGGACGCCGACGCTCATGAACGTCAGGACAACCGGGCTCTGGGAGCGGGCCTTCTGCCCGCCCTTTCCCGGAAGCGACCGGGACGCCGTCCACTGGGCGATCGAGAGCCTCGGTTTGTCTGCGGCCGGGGAAATTTTGGCGGCGAGGATACGCAACACCCTCCATATAGACGAGCTCTGGCTCACGCCGGCTGCGCTGGCGACTGCGGAAAGCTGCGACCGGATCGGTCCGCCAAGGCCGCTTTCTTTCAGCGAGGAAGGGGACCTCCTGCCGGGGTGATCCTGCAGGAAAGAGATTGACACTTATATAAGACATAATATATAAGAATAGAACAACTTTTAAGGAGGAGAAGGCATGGCGATACATTTCCTCGTACATGAGGCCGGTGATTCGGTCGGGGTGGTAGTCGTCGAGGGCATCAAGGCCGGCCAAGAGCTGACCGGCTGGGTCATGGACAACGACAAGACCCTGACCATCAAGGTGTCCCATGATATACCCATCGGCCACAAGGTCGCGCTCAAAGACCTGGCCAAGGACGACACGGTTTACAAATACGGCGCTGACATCGGCCGCGTGGCGGCACCCATCAAGGCGGGCGAGCACGTGCACGTTCACAACCTGAAGACGAAGAGATGGTGAAGAAGACCCAGAAAGGAGCGACGATTATGACGGACGATACATTCTTTGGATACCGGCGTGAGAACGGCCGCGTGGGCGTGCGCAACCATGTGGCCATCCTGCCCCTCGACGACCTCTCCAACAACGCGTGCGAGGCGGTGGCTAACAATATAAAGGGTACCCTCGTTCTGCCCCACCCGTACGGCCGCCTCCAGTTCGGCGAAGACCTCGATCTTTACTTTCGCACCCTCATCGGCGTCGGCTCGAACCCCAACGTTGCCGCTGTCGTAGTCATCGGTATCGAGCCCCTCTGGACCAAAGTGATCGTGGAAGGCATCGAGAAGACGGGCAAGGCCGTGGCCGGGTTTGCCATCGAGCAGCACGGCGACCTCAACACGATCTGCAGCGCCTCCAGGGCAGCCAAGGATTTCGTGCACCTCGCAAGCGAGAAGCACCGGGAGGAATGTTCCCTGACAGAGCTTTGGGTCTCGACGAAGTGCGGAGAGTCCGACACCACCTCCGGCATCGCCTCGAACCCCACGGTCGGCAACGCCTTCGACAAGCTATACGGGAGGGGTCTGACCCTGCTCTTCGGCGAGACGACGGAGCTTACAGGGGGTGAGCACCTGGTGGCCGCGCGCTGCCGCACACCGGAGGTCCGGGCGAGGTTCCAGGCCATGTTCGACCGCTATATGGCTGTCGTCGAGGCGCACAAGACGAGTGACCTTTCCGATTCCCAGCCCACGAAGGGGAACATCGAGGGCGGCCTGACAACGATCGAGGAGAAAGCTCTGGGCAATATTCAGAAGATCGGCAAGAAGTGCATGGTAGACGGCGCGCTCGATAAGGCGGAGACCCCGACGGGCCCCGGCCTCTGGTTCATGGATTCCTCTTCGGCTGCCGCCGAGATGGTCACCCTCTGCGCAGCCTCCGGGTTTGTGGTGCACACGTTCCCTACGGGCCAGTGCAACGTCATCGGCAACCCCATCCTGCCCGTTATCAAGGTTTGCGCCAACCCCCGGACCATAAGGACCATGGGAGAGCACATTGACTTGGACGTGTCCGGCATCCTGCGCAAGGAGATGAACCTCGACCAGGCGGGCGACGCCTTGCTCGCGATGATCATGCGCACGGCGAACGGGAGGCTTACCGCGGCGGAGGTGCTGGGACACAGGGAGTTCGTCATTACCAGGCTTTACGAAAGCGCCTGATCGGCTGTCCGCTGACCGCCGGGCCGGCTGCGCCGAAGCGGCCCGGCGAGACAGCGGCCCCGATTTGGTCGTTTGCTTATAGCTTCCTCCATCTTCTTTTCTTGTTGTCTTTTTTTGACAGGCTTCGTATGATAACTCAATAACTTGCAGACAGAATTACCCCGCTGCGGAAAAAGCGGGCCGGGGGCGTGAATATGGGCGACACTCACAAGATCGGGCCGGCGGGCGGATCGCGGTCGATGACAACCGAGCCGCTGTTCAAAACGGAGAAAGCCCGCGTAGTAGCTCAATACGAACCTCTACCTTCCGTCTGGTACGGTGAGGACCGGAACCTTCTGGAAAAACTGCTGTTCTTTTATCCTCGGAAGCGCCCCAAGAGGATTCTCGATGCCACAGTCAACCTCGGCAGGTTCTGGCGAAACAGCGAGCGTCCCGTAATAGGGATGGACATCGATTTCAGCCGCAAACCCACTCTCGTGGCCGATAACACCGTAATGCCTTTCAGGGATTCTTCATTCGACGCAGTCGTTTACGATCCACCCCATATCCCGAATCAGGGCAGGGACAGGCTCAAGAATTTTGCCGCCCGCTTAGGCCTTGTTCGCAGCTCATCGAAAGAGAGCCAGTACACGTTCCCGCCTTTTTTGCGCGAGGCGTACCGCGTTCTGCATTCTGAGGGGGTCTTATTCGCGAAAATAACGGACTATGTGCACCAACACCGTTATCAATGGGCCCACATCGAGCTGGTCAACGCCGCCGCGTCGTTAGGCTTTCGGCCCTGCGACTGTATCATCAAAGTCCGTAAAGGGTCGATAATAGACCCCAAATGGAAGACCGCCCATCATTCGAGACGGCATCATTGCTACTGGCTGGTATTCCGCAAATCCAAAAAGTGTGAATAGACCGGATATATCACCGCCGTCAAGGGACCTTGCCTGTATGCCCCGACTATCCATCATTCGTTCCCGGGGTTAGCTAATCGGTCACCTATAAAGTCGGGTATCTCATGTGGCGAGTACAAGGTTCTTTTGCGGCCGGAGGAAATTTGGATGGATTTCGCGTTGTTTTGCGAAAGCGCGCCCCGGCCGCCGAGGTGTCCCCCCTGCTTGAACGGGATTGTGTTAGCTGCTATAGTTATACACCATGGAGCTGTTCAAAACCGAGAACGTCGGCAAGAGGGTGAAGAAACCCCTTGCCGACAGGATGCGTCCCAAGAACCTGGAGGAGTTCGTGGGGCAGGAGCACCTCCTCGGTGAAGGCAAGTTCCTGAAGACGCTCCTCGACACCAAGGAAATACCTTCCATGATCTTCTGGGGGCCGTCCGGCGTGGGGAAAACGAGCCTCGGCTGGCTCATCGGAAGGCATCTCGGCCTCCCCTTCGTCCCCCTGAGCGCAGTCAACATCGGAATAAAGGAAGTGAAAGAGATCATCCAGAAGTCGAGGCTCCAAAAGACGATCCTTTTTATCGATGAGTTCCACCGGTTCAACAAATTACAGCAGGATACTTTTCTGCCCCACGTGGAAGGGGGGGAGATCATCCTAATAGGCGCGACGACGGAGAACCCTTCCTTCGAGATCATCTCGCCCCTCCTTTCGAGAATGAAGGTCGTCACCCTCTCGCCCCTCACCGAAGAGGAGATTGTCACCATCCTCACGCGGGCGCTGGAGCGCGATGAGCTCCTCAGGTCGGCAGGCACGCGCCTCGAGGGGGAAGTCCTTCGGGAGATCGCCTCCCTGGTCACCGGCGATGCCCGGAAGGCGCTCAATCTCCTGGAAGTCTCCCAGGCGCTGGCAGCCAGGCGCAACCCCGGCTCTCCCGTGATCGATCACGCAACGGTGCAGGAGGCCTATCAGAAGAGGGTGCTCGTCTATGACAAAAGGGGGGAGATGCACTTCGATCTCATCAGCGCCTTCCACAAGAGCATGAGGGGCTCCGACCCGGATGCAGCCCTTTACTGGCTCGCCCGCATGATCGAGGCAGGGGAAGACCCGCTTTATCTCGCGAGACGGATGGCCCGCTTTGCCTCGGAAGACGTGGGGAACGCTGACCCGCAAGCCCTGTCTGTCGCTATGGCCGCCATGGAGGCTTTCAACTTCCTCGGCCCTCCGGAGGGGTACCTGGCCCTGGCCCAGGCCTGCGTCTACCTCTCCTGCGCGGAAAAGAGCAACGCCGTTGACGTCGCATACGGACAGGCGAGCGCCGACGTGAGGAAGCTCCCGGAATACCCGGTACCCCTTCACATCCGCAACGCCCCTACGAAGCTGATGTCCGACCTCGGCTACGGCCGCGACTACCTCTATCCCCACGATTACGAGGACGGCCTGGTCAGTCAGACCTACCTGCCGGAGCCGATAAAGGACAGGCAGTACTACCGGCCGACAAGCAGGGGATATGAGGCCCGCATAAGGGAATTCATGGAAAAGGCAAGGAAGGTCCGGAAGGGAGGGGGATGAAGGACATGAGGTGGCGCCCTTGAAGCGGATTTTTATCGGCGAGATAGGCAAGGACGCCGACGTGAAGGACTTCTTTCTCGTCGCGAAGAAGGCGATCTATTCGGCCAGAAACGGCGCGAAGTACGCCAGCATCAGGTTGAAGGACAGGACCGGGTCGATAGAGGCAAAGATCTGGGACAGGGTCGATGAGATGTGCGCCTGCTTCGAGCGGAACGACATAGTCTATATCGAATCCAAGGCGAGGTTCTACCAGGGAGGGCTTCAGCTCCACGTTACAGGCATCCGCAAGGAGCCGCGCGTCCTCTCGGCCATGGAGATCAGGGAATTCTATCCCGAGACGCCGTCGGGCATCGAGAGTCTGAAAGATTCCTACTTCAGGATAACGGGCGGCCTTGGGGAGGAGCACCTCGCCCGCCTTTTCGGGGAGCTTGCGAGAAGGCCGGAGATACTGGAACGGTTCTTCCTTTTCCCAGCCTCTGTGGGCGTTCACCACATGTCCATCGGGGGCCTCCTGGAACATTCGGTGGCCGTTGCGCAGATGGGGAGGCACGCCGCCCCGTTCGCCGGAGGGGACCCGGACATCATAGTGGCAGGCGCTCTTCTTCATGATATAGGCAAGACCGATGAGATTACGTTCAGGGACGGCGGTTTCAGCTACTCGGACCAGGGCAGGCTCCTCGGGCACATCACATTGGGGGTTCTAATGGCGGACAGCCTGATAGCGGCCGTGGACGGGTTCCCCCAATATCTTTCGGACGTGCTCAAGCACATCATCATTTCCCACCACGGCGAAACGGATTGGGGCTCGCCGAAGAAGCCTATGTGCGTGGAGGCATTGGTTGTGCACTATATCGACAACCTTGACGCGAAGGCCATGGGGGTAAGGGAACATATGGAAGGGGCCATGGAGGATGAGAAATGGACCCAGTTCCACAAGCTCTACGAGTCCCGGTTTTACAAAACTCCTGAAAGGTGATTAATGGAAGTTAGAAGAGTTTTCGTGGACAGGCTGAAGATGAAGAACGGGATGGTCCTCATCGCGGGACCGAGCTGCAAATATATACTCACGGTGCTCCGGAAAGAGGTCGGTGAGCGGATCGACGTGATGGACGGCAAGGGCTACCTGTACCGCTGCACCATACACACGATCAAAGGCAAGGAGCTGTACCTTCATGTCACTGACGCCGTGCACCACCCCGAGGAGAAGAGGCCGAAGGTCACCCTTATGGTGAGTCCCATAAAGGGACCCAGGATGGACTGGCTCGTAGAGAAGGCCACGGAGCTGGGGGCAGACCGGATCCTTCCGACCATCTTCAGGAGGACGGTCGTCAAATTTCAGGACGGAGAGTCGGAGAAGTGCGAACGGTGGAAACGGATCATGATAGAGGCGTCCCGCCAGTCGGGCAGGTTCTCGGTCCCCGAGCTGTGCCCTCCGACGCCCCTTCGCGGCGTCCTCCCCTACATCGAGCGCTTTCAGAACAGATGGCTCCTCTATGAGCGCGAGAAGAGCACGACCATGAGGGACATCCTGATGACGCAGAAGAACGGGGCGGTCTGCGTGGCCATCGGACCCGAAGGGGGCATTGAGGAAGGGGAGGCCCAATGGTTCACGGAGAACGGGTTTGTCGCCTGCACGCTCGGCGAGAATATACTGAGGACCGAAACGACGCCGCTCGTCGTCCTGTCCGTAATCTTTTATGAATTCAACATGCGATGAAAAGGGCATCCCTATCGGTAAGGCTTTTAGCCTTCCTCGTCGACCTATTTTTTCTCGCTTGCGTATCGGCGCTTCTTTTCATGTCCGGCATGGCGGGCGTTCTCGTCAGCGCGGGCGGGGGCCGCTCGTGGGCCGACCTCTCGACGGCCTTGCAGGCTTTTGCCTGCATCCTTTTTATCTTTAAGGCCTTCCTTTTCCTGTTCTACTTTACTTATCTCACGGCAGGCGGCGAGAATACTATAGGGAAGGCCCTTTTCGGGATCAAGGTCGTGACAAGAAAAGATGGGAGCGCCTTGAGCCTCCCGCGCGCCCTGGCCAGGGCCTTTGGGTACTGGATATCTGCTGTTCCCCTTCTCCTTGGCTTCTGGATGGCTTTCCTGACCGGGGGCAGGGCGGCACACGATTTCATAGCAGGGACAATGGTGGTAAAGGAGGAGTGATGGGCAAGACTGGAAAGGGAAAGGCTGGCTGCGGTTGCTTGCTCTTCGTGCTCGTTCTCTGTATGGTCGCCGCAGGCGTCATGGTCCATCCGTTCTCGTTGAAGGTCATAGCGGGCCGCTTTCGCCACGAGGACAAGCTGGTCCCCTGCGACGCCATCTATGTGCCCAGGTTTTCGGAGGACAAGAACGGCGAGCTTTACACCGAGGCATTCAGGGAGTACTGGGCGGGCAACGGCAAGGTCATATGGGTGGAGGACGACCGGCTGTTCGGCCTCACCATGAAGGATATCGTGGCGAGAATGGCCAAGGAGAGGGGCATCAAAGAAGGCGCCCTTCGGGCCCTCGACGTGGGGGGGGACGGCCAGGCAAAGGCACAGATGGTGAAGCGGTCCCTCGCCAAACAGGGGATCAAGAAAATCATCGTCGTCGTGCCCGACTACGCTTCAAAAAGATGCCAGATGCTTTACGAGTCAGGTACGGGAGACTTGCCGGTCGTCCTCATCAAACCGGTCCAGGTCTCGTACTTCAAGCTCGATAAATGGTGGAGGGACGACCTCTCCCGGCACTTGATGGAGCGGGAGTTTTTCAGGGTCGGACGCCTCTACTTCAGGGGGTTCGGATTCGGGGCAAAAGAGGGCGCGAAGGGAGAGACGGTTCGCTGATATGGAAGAAGCTACGGCCCTCATCGCCCTTTCAAGGATTGTGACCATCAGCAATGCAGCCAAAAAGGTACTCGCGGAAGACGGGCAGCGCCTCGTCGCCATCTTCGAAGGAAGGGAGAAGGCGCAAGACCGGCTGGCTGATGAGGCGATAAGCTCCTTCAAAGGGTTCGAGGCTATCGAGAGTGACCTCGCGGCCCTCTCCCGCATGGGCGTAGATCTCGTCACCATAAAAGACAGCACCTACCCGCCGGCTCTTGCGGCCATACCCGATGCGCCCCTCGTCCTCTACAAGAAGGGGCCTCTGCCCTTTCCCCGTGATGCCTTCGCGATCGTCGGGGCGAGAAAAGCGAGCTTCGAAGGGATTCTCCTTGCGGAAAGGATCGCCGAGACGCTCTCTTCCGCAGGGATAACGGTAGTGAGCGGTCTGGCGAGGGGTATCGATGGCGCGGCACACAAGGGAGCGCTCCGCGGGAAGGGGAAGACGGCGGGCGTTCTCGGGTGCGGCATCGACATATGCTACCCCGCGGAGAACCGGAGGCTCTTTGACGACATCGGCCTGGAAGGGGTTGTCCTGACCGAATACAGGCCTGGGGAGCCGCCTTATCCCAGCCACTTTCCCGAGCGGAACAGGATCATAGCCGGCTTGTCTGCCGGCGTGCTGGTTGTGGAGGCGTCCCGGAAGAGCGGCTCTCTCATCACGGCCCGCCTCGCCCTCGATTACGGCCGTGAGGTGATGGCCGTACCCGGCCGCGTCTTCGACGAGGCATACCAGGGCGCGAACAGCCTCATTAAAAAGGGCGCCCATCTTGTGGAAGAGATCGGCGACATCCTGTCCTGCTGCTTCCCCAATCTTCAAGCCGAGATGAAATCGGCTATTGATCTGGACGGAGATGAGGATTATATTTTCAGGTTGTTGGGCGGGGACCGGGTCCACGTCGATGAGCTTATAGAAAAGAGCCGCCTCGAGACGAGGCGGGTAATGGCAATCCTGACCCGCCTTGAAATGAAGGACATGGTAAGCTCCGTACCCGGCGGATTCTATTTAAGGAAGATCTGATGGCAAAATCGTTGCTCGTTGTCGAGTCGCCGACAAAAATGAAAACCCTTTCCAAGTTCCTGGGTAAGGATTATATAATCAGGGCCACTTACGGCCACATCAAAGATCTGCCCAAAAGCGCTATGGGCGTTGACGTAGACAAAGGCTTCAAGCCGCATTTTTTGGTCGTCAAGGGTAAGGCGAAGATCGTCGCCGAGATCAAGAAGGCGAGCAAGGAGGCGGAGAACGTCTATATAGGATCCGACCCCGACCGGGAAGGCGAGGCCATCGCGTTCCATGTTGCCGAAGTTATAGGCGACGGCGCGTCGGTAAAGAGGGTCCTTTTCAACGAGATTACGAGGAAAGCGGTCTTAGAGGCGATGAAGTCGCCGAGGGGTCTGGACGGGTCGAAGTACGACGCCCAAAAGGCAAGGCGCATACTCGACCGGCTCGTCGGCTACGAGATAAGCCCGCTCCTGTGGGAGAGAGTCAAGTACGGTCTTTCCGCCGGCAGGGTGCAATCCGTGGCCCTCAAGCTAGTCTGCGAGAGGGAAGATGAGATAGAGGCCTTCGTCCGGGAGGAGTACTGGAACATAGAGGCAGAGCTGGCGCTTCCGGGCGGAGAATTGATAAAGGCCAAGCTCGAGAAGGCAGGCGGCGAAAAGGCGCGCATCGGCTCAAAGGATGAGGCCGAAAAGATCAGGCGGGACCTCCTGGGCAAGCCGTTCACGGTTGCGCTCTTCGACGAGAAGGAACGGTTCGCGAGCCCCTATCCGCCTTTCAAGACGAGCACCCTCCAGCAAGAGGCTTCAGGCAGGCTCCGGTTTTCGCCGAAAAAGACGATGCTCCTCGCCCAAAAACTCTTCGAGGGCGTGGAGATCGGCAAGAACACCAGGACCGGTCTTATAACCTATATGAGGACCGACTCGGTGCGCATCTCGGGCGAGGCTGTGGGCGAGGCTAGAAAACTTATCGGTAACGTCTTCGGGGCGGCCTACGTGCCGGCAAGGCCGAGCGTTTTCACGAACAGCAAGACTGCCCAGGACGCCCACGAGGCGATCAGGCCGACGGACGTGAGGCTCACGCCGGAAAAGCTGAAAGCCCACCTGGACAAGGACATGTTCGCTCTCTACGATCTGATATGGCGGCGGTTCGTGGCGTCCCAGATGGCGCGTGAGAAGCTCCATCTCCGGGTGGCGGAGATCGGCGCGGACGGCTACATCTTTGTCGCCAGGGGTTCGAAGGTGTTGTTCGACGGCTTCACGAGGGTGTATGATCCGGACAAACGTGAAGATGAGCGCGTCTACCTTCCAGACATGCAAAAAGGGGAAGTCCTGGAGCTCAAGCACCTGGAGGCGAGCCAGCGCTTTACGAGTCCCCCTCCACGGTACTCCGAAGCGACCCTTATAAAGACGCTGGAGGCGAAGGGGATCGGCAGGCCTTCGACATACGCTGCCACCGTAAGCACGATTCAGGAGAGGGGCTACGTCCACAAGGAGAAAGGGGGTCTCGCACCCGTGCCTCTCGGCAGGACGGTCAACCGGCTCCTTTCGGAATTCTTCCCCAGGGTGATAGATGTCGACTTCACGGCGCGCATGGAAGAAGGGCTCGACCGTATCGAGGAGGACAAGAAGAACTGGGTGGCGTCGCTTAGCGAGTTCTACGGGGTCTTGCAGGAGGAGATGGGCTCTGCCAGGAAGAAGATGAAGAACCTTAAGGCCGAGGAGAAGGTAACCTCCATTTTATGCGAGAAGTGCGGCAAGAACATGGTCCTCCGCTGGGGCAAGAACGGTGAATACCTCGTCTGCAGCGGCCGCCCTGCGTGCAAGAACAAGAAAAACGTCACGGTCGACAAGGACGGCAATATCTCGATTGTAGAGGAGACGACCCATGGAGTCTGCCCGCAGTGTGGGGGCACTCTGGTCGAGAAGAGCGGCCGCTTCGGCCGTTTCATAGCGTGCAGCAACTATCCGGACTGCAAGTATACCAAGCCCTTCACAACGGGCCTCAAGTGCCCGGAGGCGGGTTGTACAGGCGAGTTGGTCGAGCGGGTCTCCAAGAAGAAAAAGAAGAAATTCTACGGGTGCTCCCGCTATCCGGATTGCGCCTTTGCTACAAGTTTTCAGCCGAAGGAGGGGGAGTGCCCCATGTGCGGCGCACCCGTCCTCTTCTCCTTCAGGGGAAGGCAGAGCTGCCTGCGGAAGGGCTGCGGGTGGAAATCGCGGTCATAGGGGGCGGCCTGGCCGGGAGCGAGGCAGCCTTTCAGATCGCCCGTATGGGCGGCCGCGCGCGCCTCTACGAGATGCGCCCCCTCTCCTATACGCCCGCCCACAAGACGGACTGCCTCTCGGAACTCGTCTGCAGTAATTCGCTGAAGTCCAATGAGCCGACGAACGCGCATGGCCTTCTTAAGGCTGAACTCCGGCTGCTCGGCTCCCTCATCATAGGGGCGGCGGACCTATGCGCCATTCCGGGCGGCAAAGCCCTGGTAGTGGACAGGGGGCGGTTCGCGCAAAGGATCACGGACCTCATCCTCGGCGACCCCAGGATAAAGGTAGTGCGGGAAGAGGTGAAGGCCCTGCCCGATGAGGGAATAGTGATTATCGCCACGGGTCCCCTCACCGCGGCGGACCTCTCTTGCCTGATCGGTAAGATAACCGGTGAGGAGAACCTCCATTTCTTCGACGCCCTGTCGCCCATCATCGACGGCGAGAGCATCGACATGTCGGCCGCCTTCTTCGCGGCCCGTTACAGCCCGGACGGGGCGGATTACCTCAACTGTCCCCTTACCAAAGAGGAGTATGACATCTTTTATGATGCTCTCTGCGCAGCCAGGCGGGTCGAGCTGAGAGGGTTCGAGGAGACGCCGTACTTCGAGGGGTGCCTTCCTGTGGAAGTAATGGCGGAGAGGGGTAGAAGAACTCTCCTCTTCGGCCCCATGAAGCCCGTCGGTCTTCTCGACGCGAGGACGGGGAAGCGCCCTTATGCGGTCATGCAGCTCCGGCGGGAGGACGCGGCGGGGACCATGTACAATATGGTAGGCTTTCAGACGAAGCTGACGCACTCGGAGCAGGAAAGGGTCTTCCGCCTGGTCCCGGCCTTGAGGGGTGCCAGGTTTTTCCGGTACGGGAGCATCCACCGCAATACGTTCATAAACGCTCCTTCCGTCCTGGCGGGCCTCCAGCTCAAGACAGAGGGGAGGATATTCTTCGCCGGACAGATCACGGGCGTGGAGGGGTACGTGGAATCGGCGGCCATGGGGCTCCTCGCCGGACTGGCGGCGCTCTATTACGAGCGGGGCAAGACCTTCACGCCTCCTCCGCCGGACACTTGCACCGGGGCGTTATACCGGTATATCGGGACGGAGCGGAAGAATTTTCAACCGATGAACATCAACTTCGGCCTTGTCGAAGGTTATAACAAGCGGAAAAAGCCCGGTGTCGCAGAAAAAGCCCTTTCGGCCATTGCCGAATGGGGAAGCAAGGTAGGGAGAGACCTGAAGTGAGTTCCTATCGGCCGATGGGAGGGACGGCGGATGGGCCATCGGGTGACAGCCGTGCGGCTAAGGCACCTTCGACCGGTTCAAGAGGCGGGAGGCCCCTCAGGTACCGCCCGGATTGCTCGCATTGGACCTCTCCTGCTGGAACTTTTCCTGCGTCCGGTAGTCCGGTGGACGCTGGCGACCTTCCTCATCGTACTGTCTTCCGGGCGTGGCGCACGCTATTTGAGAAAGAAGCGACACCACGAGCAGCGCAGCGGCGACGATCCTTTTCATCCTACCTCCTCCTTCCTGTACCGGGAACCTTCCCTGCGTCAAAGAATAATAATAGTAACGGGCAGCGGGTTTGTGAAGCTCTTGAGCTACTTTCTTCAAGAGACAAAATCGGATACAATGTATTGGGATCGGCAGCGTTGGGTTGTGAGGAGGGGGTCGGTTGATGGCACGGATCTTGGTAATTGACGATGACGAGCTTATCTGCGAGATGCTTTCCCTCATGGTCGAGGACATGGGACACTCGCCTTTGTATGCGACCACGCTTGCAGGCGGTTTTGGGAAGGCCTCGTCCGAGAACTTCGATGTGATCTTTCTCGACATTAGGATGCCCGACGGCAACGGGCTGGACCTCTTGCCCAAGATCCGCGAGTTGCCGTTGCCGCCCGAGGTGATTATCATCACCGGGCTCGGCGACCCCGACGGTGCGGAACTTGCCATCAAGAACGGCGCCTGGGACTATATACAAAAATCGTCCTCCACGAAGGAGATGTCCTTAACGCTCGCGCGGGCTTTGCAATACAGGCAGGAAAAGAATGCCCGCAAGCCGCTTGCCGCTCTGAAGCTGTCCGGCATTATCGGCAACAGCCCAAAAATGAAGACATGTCTCGACCTTCTTGCACAGGCCGCCCACAGCGAGGTCAATATCCTCCTGGAGGGTGAGACGGGCACGGGAAAGGAAGTCTTCGCCAGGGCCATACACGAGAACAGCAAGCGGAGGGAAAACAATTTTGTAGTGGTCGACTGCACGGCCCTCCCCGAGACCCTCGTGGAGAGCGTGCTCTTCGGCCATGAAAAGGGAGCGTTCACCGGGGCGGACAGGGCCCAGGACGGGCTCATAAAGCAGGCCCACAGGGGAACCCTGTTCCTGGACGAAGTGGGCGAGCTTCCCATTAACCTCCAGAGGGCCTTCCTGCGGGTGCTCCAGGAGCACCGCTTCAGGCCGGTGGGCGCAAAACAGGAGATAGAAAGTGATTTCCGGCTTCTGGCTGCCACGAACCGGGACCTGGATAAGATGGTGCAGAACGGCGCTTTTCGCTCGGACCTTCTATTCCGTCTACGCACGCTGGCGATTGATCTGCCCCCTCTTTCTTCGAGAAGGGAAGACATCAAGGAGCTGGCCATGTACCACATGACGCGCGCTTGCGAGCGCTACGGGATCGGGACAAAGGGTTTTTCGCCGGAGTTTTTCGACGACCTTATGGCGTACGAATGGCCGGGCAACGTGCGGGAGTTGGTCAACGCCGTAGAGCGGGCCGTCACCGACGCCTATCACGAGCCCACGCTCTTCCCGAAACATCTGCCCCTCGACATACGAGTAAAAATAGCCCGTTCTTCCATGCGAAAGGACGCGCCCGCCCCCACCGCCGGAGCAATGTCCCTTGGCTCTCTCGCCGATTATAGGCAGGAAGCGGAAGCGCGCTACCTGCAAGCGCTAATGTTAAAGGCAAAAGGGAATATAAGAGAGGCATGCCATATTTCAGGCCTCTCCCGCTCACGCCTCTACGCCCTTCTTCGGGAGCACAACCTCTCCGGCAGCGCCTAGCCCCAGTCCTGTTTTCTGGACGCGTCCAGTTTTTGGGATGGATTTTAGCCCTTCCGCGCCGCGGGCAGCGGTCTTCGCCGCCGCAAAAAAGCCGCATGGAACGGGCATTTTCCGCAAGAAATTCCTTCGCGCGCTCTTGCGGCACGGTTCTTGTTAATACACACCAAATCGGTCCGATACTTCACGCAAGAGACACGAGGAGGAAAAACATGAATGCCACGGCGGCCCAGAATATTGTGGACGATGCCCAAGCTCCCGATGCTTTCAGGATGTACCTCTACGATATCTCGAAGAACCGCGTGCTCACAAAAGAAGAGGAAAAGGAGATCGCCTGCCGCATAAAAGAGCGCGGCGACAAGGAGGCGGAGCAGAAACTCGTCCTCGCCAATCTCAGACTGGTGGTAAAGATAGCGATGGACTACTACAGCTATCACCTGAACATCCTCGACCTCATACAGGAGGGGAACGTAGGTCTCATGAGGGCCGTCCGGAAGTACGATCCTGACAGGGGGACGCGCTTTTCCACCTACGCCTCTTTCTGGATCCGCGCATATATCCTGAAGTACCTGATGGATTCGTGGAGTATAGTGAAGGTAGGCACCAAAGACAGCCAGAGGAAGCTCTTCTTCTGCCTCAACAAGGAAAAGGAAAAGCTTGAAAAAACCGGTGTGAGCGTCTCCGCCGAGGTGCTTGCCGAGAACCTCGACGTGTCTGCGGCAGACATAGAAGACATGGAGCTCAGACTTTATAACGGCGACGTGTCGCTCGAAGACACGCTTTACGGAGGCGGGGAAGAGATCATAGACACGATCGCATCGGGTGAAGACATCGAGGAGACCGTAGCGGAAAAGGAGAGAAGGGAGATGCTCAAAGATAAGCTCGCCGATTTCAAGAAACTGCTCAACGAAAAAGAGTGTTTTATCCTCGAGCATCGTATAATGGCAGAGGACCCGATCACGTTGCGCGAGATAGGCGAGCGCTTCAACACCTCGAGAGAGAGCATCAGACAATTACAAGCCAAGATATCGAGAAATCTGACGAGAAACCTCCGGGCGGGCATGGTGCGCTCCTAGCTCCTCGGAAGCAACCTTTACATAGCTCGCAGAGGAGCGTGACATCGCCGATTCCGGCCTGCTTTTAGGCATGGCCGCAGTGTGGGTGCTTCTTCGGGAGACCGGAATGTAAGAAAGACGAACAGACACCCTTTTACACTACCTCGGGTGGAGGCAATGGCCCTTTTTACCGCGAAAGAACAGGGGAAAACGACTGTCTTGGTCAATGAGACAAGTATCCCCCTGTAAGACACTTTCTCATCCCGCGAGACATGAAGCGCCGTCCGGACTTTCCCAACCATTTATAATCATTAACTAAATCAGTAACCATCGTACCGCCCGGCGATGGCACAATTCTTGTAGCCCCGTCATCAAATACGAAAAGGCAGTTGGATTAGAGTGACGGGAGGCTTGAGCGAGAGGCCATGGGAGCCGCCGCAGGGTCTTCCGTCGGAGATAAGCGCAACAAGGCAATTACATCATTGGGAGGCATAATTTGTTGCAAGATTTGTACGAAAGGAAGGAACAGGCCAGGCAGCGGGAAGAGACAATAGCGATACCCTTTGATCCTCTGAAAAAATACCTGTCGGAGATATCGAGGCATTCTGTCCTTTCGAGAGAAGAAGAGATGGAGATCGCGGAGAGGGCTCATCGTTACAAGGACGCCGAGGCCTCGCAAAGACTCGTCACTTCCAATCTGAGACTTGTTGTCAAGATAGCCCTCGAATACTACAACACGTACCTGAACGTCCTCGACCTCATCCAGGAAGGGAACGTGGGGCTGGTCCATGCCGTGAAGAAGTACAATCCCTATAAGGGCACGAGGTTCTCGACGTACTCCTCCTTTTGGATCCGGGCCTATATCCTGAAATATATCATGGACTCCTGGAGCATCGTCAAAGTCGGGACCACCCAGAGCCAGAGGAGGCTTTTCTACCGATTGAAAAAGGAAAAGAAGAAGCTCGAGGCTGTAGGCATTTTTCCGGCCCCCCATCTCCTTGCCCGCACGCTCGAGGTTAAGGTGGCGGAGGTAGAGGAAATGGAGAAACGCCTTTCCTGCACCGATATTTCCCTGGAGCACCCCGTCTACGATGACGGGGAGGAAACCTTCATGGACATCATCAAGGCCGACGACAATATTGAAGAGGTAGTCGCCGCAAAGGAAAAGAGGGAGATCCTCGATCAAAAGATCAGGGAATTCAAAGGAATGCTCAACGAAAAAGAGCTCTTCATTTTCGAGAACCGGATAATGATAGAGGAACCCCTAACCCTGCAAGGCATAGGAGAGCAATTCAAGATATCCAGGGAGCGGGTGAGACAGCTGGAAAACAGGGTCCTCAAGAAATTCAACAACAGGTTCGAGGAAGAGTTCAGAAGGCTCGACCTCTAACTACGATCGCCACGTCCGATCCGCATCATGGCGACCCCGAATCGCCCGCATCAGACCGGCGACCCGGTACCGCCACCCGCCGACCGCGCCTTCGCGACCGGGCCGGAATCCCCAAGAAGATGAGAAGAGCCGGTACCCGCCTGTGGGCCGAGAAGAAGAGGAACGGCGGGTGCCTTCGTGTTAGAATAGAGGAGGTCATGAATCCTTTGGGAATATCGGCAAAGCGGCTGGCTTGTCTTCTCCTTCCGGCCTTTATATACGTCTGCGGGGTTGCCTTCGGAGGTGTGTGGGCCGGGGGTGATCCGATCAGGGTCACGGAGGGAGGTAGGATCAGCGCGGACCTGGTCGATATTCCCCTGAACCAGGTGCTCGCTGATCTTTCAAAAAAGCTGCCCCTCCACGTTAAGGGGGGCGTTGGAGGGGGCGAAAGGCTCACGCTCCATTTTTCGGACCTCACTATGGAGGAGGCCCTTCACAAGATTATGGCGGGTTACAATTATGTGTTAATGCTGTCGGGCGAGAGAGGGGAGGGCACGGTGACCTTGACGGTTGTCGGGAAGGTCTCTCACCCCCGGTCCGATTTGTCTGCTGCAGAGGCGACACCGGTGTCCCCGCCTGCAGCGCCGAACCAGCAGCCGTCCTCGGTCCGCCCGCCCGCGCTTGTGCCCGCGGTCTTACCCACTCCCACGGCCCAGCCGGTGTCGCCGCCCCCGGCGGCCGCTTCCTCCCCGCTTCCCGACCAACAGCCACCGGCACAGCCTCCCGCTTCCCCGCCCCCGACGCCTGCACCCGACATGGGGCAGCTGCCGCCGCGGGAGTCAGGCGAGCAGCCGGGTTCTGCGGCTACCGCAACGCCGCCCGGCGTTCTACCGCCTCCCGAATCCCAGCCGGAGTTCAATCCCGCTGCCTGGGGAGGGAAGGGCCGCCGCAAGTAGCTCCAGATTTTCTCAATGAAAAGGCCCTTCTCTTTGTCAAAGAGAAGGGCCTTTTCGTCTTTGCAAAAGGATGTTTATGGCCGTTGCGTCGGGGCCTCCACTGCCGCGCTCACTCTATTATGGCAAGCACCGTATCGGCATCCACTTCCTGCCCTGGCGCGACGAGTATCTCCTTTATAACCCCGCCCGCAGGAGCCACGATCGGCATTTCCATCTTCATTGCCTCGAGGGTCGCTATCTGATCGTCCTCGGCTACCTTGTCGCCCACCTTGCAGTCTATGCTCACTATCTTTCCCACCATAGGGACGGTAACTTCCGTAGCCATCTTTTCCTCCTTAGCTTTTTCTGTATCCCAAAGCGAATTGGGCTATAATCATCTTCTGGATGTTGGACGTTCCTTCGACGATCTGGTAGGATTTCGCGTCTCTAAGGAACCTCTCGACGGGATATTCGGAAGAGAAGCCGTAGGAGCCGAATATCTTGACAGCTTCGGAGGCGCAGAAATTAGCGGATTCCGCAGCATAGTACTTGGCCATCGATGTCTCGAGAGTGTTGTTCATTCCCTTGTCCTTCTGCCACGCCGCCTTCAGGACCAGAAGCTTGGCCGCCTCATGTTCCACGTACATCCTGGCGATCTGCTCCTGCACCATTTGGAACTGGCCGATGGGCTGGCCGAACTGCTCCCTTTCGTTTGCATATTTGCAGGCTTCCTCGATGCAGCTCTGGGCGACGCCGATAGCCCTTGCGGCAGAGCTCAATCTCGTGAAATTGAGCATGGTCATGCAGATCTGAAACCCCTGGCCGAGCTTACCGACTATGGCTGTCTTCGGGATCTTCACCTCTTCAAAAAAGATCTCTCCCGTGGGGGCGCAGTGGAGACCCAGCTTAGTCGTTATCGCCCTCTGGGTGATGCCCGGCGTGTTGAAGTCTATGAAAAAGGCGGACATGCCCTTGTGCTTTGCGGCTTTGTCGGTCATGGCATAGACCACGCCGCAGCCGCAATAAGGGACACCCGAGATCCAGGTCTTAGTGCCGTTCAGGACCCAGCCGTCGTCCGTGGGCGTCGCAGTCGTCCTCATGCTCGCCACGTCGGAGCCGGAGTTAGGCTCCGTGATTGCGAAGCAGCCTCCGCTTGTGCCTGCGATCAGGCCCGGCAGGAACTGTTCTTTCTGTTCTTCGTTTCCGAACTTCAAAAGGACGTTCTGGGGCCCGTTCATCTGCAGGTTGAAGGGGAGCCCCCATGACGGGCTTACCCTGGCGAATTCCGTGGCCATGAGAGTGGCGGCCACGTTACCCTCTTCCAGGCCGAGTCCGCCGTACTTCTCGGGCGCCAGACAGGCGAACATGCCCTGGTTGCCCATCTTCTTGAGCATCTCCGGCCGGTACTTGTGCTCCTTCTCGTCCTCCTCCATGGTAGGCTTGATATTCTTTACAGCAAAATCATAAGCCATCTTACGCATCGATTCTAATTCGTCGGACCACTTAAAATCCATAGATTATCCTCTCCTTTGGGTTTGAATGTGAAATAAAGAGCAAAACAAATGGTATATTAGCAAACGGCATTTTTGATGTCAAGCTAATTCTCCCGAAAAAACGGGGTTCTTTGCATGCGAAAGGCTGCTCCGGAAGATGGGAGAAATGGCTCGGGAGCCCCGGGAGGAGCAGGAACCTTGCTCCGAAACCGGGGGTTCCAAAGACGAGGGAGCCTATCGGGAGGGCGCTTTCGTCGAGAAGAATCTTTCGAGCGCCCGCACCTGGGAGGGGAAGGCAAGCTCAGGCAGGCGGTCCGCGGGGAAGTAGCCGACATCGCAGGCATCATCTCCGGGCTCCTCCTTTCCTCCAACCTTTTCGGCAAGGAAGGTTACGACAACGACCTCCCCGTAAGCCCCCGTCGCGTCGGAAGAGACATCAAGGAGGCCCGCTATCCTGCCTTCGATGCCGGCCTCTTCCTTGAGCTCCCTTATGGCAGCCTCCTCGATGGTCTCCCCGCATTCGACAAAACCGATGGGGAAGCACCATGTGCCCTTGGCAGGGTCTAGGGCCCTCTTCACGAGGAGAAGCTCGCCCTTCTCGTTTGTGACGATTATCGAGGCGACGGGAAGGGGGTTTTCATAGCAGATATGGCCGCAGGCCTTGCAGACCTGCCGCTGCTTGCCCTCTATGAGGTCATATTCGAGAAGATTCGAGCAAAAGTTGCAAAAGACCTTTTTTTTCATTGCCGTCCCTTCACCCGCCTTTCGCCTCCAGTAGTATAGACCATGAGACCGGGTGCGGCAAAGGCTTTTTGCGTCATTCTCTTTAAGCGCCTCCCCTTATGTGGTATATAGAGAGCCATATGATGCCTTCGAAGCACGCTACGATTTGCCTGGTTACGCTCACCTTGCTCGCTTTGCTCTCCGGGTGCACCCGGGCCGGTACACCCCGCCGCTCCCTTGCCGAGCTCAGAAGCGCCCTTCTTGAGCACGACGGGGAGCGGGCAGTCCGCTACATCGACGTGGACAGCATCGTCGACTCCATGGCAAGGGACACCTTCGAGAAAATGGAAAAAAAGGCGGACAATCCCCTTTACGCGGCGGGCCTTCTAGCGGGCAGGCAGACGGCCGCCCTCGCCATGCCGGCGGTCAAGGAGCTCCTAAGAAAGGAGCTTAAGGCGGCGATTGCCTCGTCCGGGGAGTCGGGTTATTTCCACGATATCGAGAGGTCGAGCGTCTGGTACCTTAACATCGCCGTTACAGATGAGACGGCAATGGTTACGCCCAAGGGAAAGTCCGATTTTGCCTTCAGGATGGCAAAGACGAAGGAGGGATACTGGCGGATCGTCGAAATAATCAGGAAGTGAGAGAACAGCCGATCGTTGAAGTTCTTTTCTGAAGACCATATTTTTGAGAGATGACGGGTGGCGCGAGGAGGGAGCCATGATTATCGGCGAGATCGAGAGGGGAGAGACCGAGGTGCTGCGGGTCAGCACCGAGGAATACAAGGGACGGAAGTACGTCGATGTGAGGATCTATTTCGAGAATGACGAAGGGGAGTGGAAACCGACCAAGAAGGGCGTGACGATCCAGCCCGACCGGCTGGACGCCTTCATAGACCTGATCACGAAAGCCGGCAAGGCCCTATAGGGCATCCATCGTTTGGGTGAAGGGGGCGCCGTGGAAGACAACTGCCCGTTCTGCCAGATCATCGAGGGTAAGAGAGACGCGGAGATCGTCTACTCGGACGAGAAAGTGGTGGCATTCAACGACATCCACCCCCACGCCCCTGTCCACGTCCTGATCGTGCCGAGAAAGCACATAAGGAGTGTCAACGACCTCACCGGCGAAGATGCGGGGCTCGTGGCCGAGATGCTGATGAGGGCACGGGAAATAGCAAAGAAGTTGTCCATAGCCGAATCGGGCTACAAATTGCTTATCAATGTCGAGCGGGGGGCGGGGCAGGTTGTATTTCACGTGCATCTGCACCTCTTGGGCGGCTGGCGTGCCTGATCAATTTAGGAGGGGCCGGCTCTTTCCCACCTAATAGGGCGGCCGCTCGGCGCGGCGGGCCTATCCGCTTGTCTTGCCCTCTTCTACGAAAGCAGATAACCGATCTATAAGTCATTCGGCCGCTTCCTGCGGCAGTATGCATTATATTTAGATGAGGGTCTTCGGTGATACGGTCGGTGCTGTTCGATTTCGGTGGTGTTGTGGCCGATGAGGGCTTCAGGGAAGGTCTGCGCGCCATAGCGCTGAAGAACGGTCTCGACCTCGACCGGTTTTTCTCCAGAGCCCGCGATCTGATCTACGAGACCGGGTACGTAACCGGCCGCGTCGCCGAGCACGTTTACTGGGATGCTGTCAGAAAGGCCACGGGGATCAAGGGGGGCGACGGGGAGCTCTCGGACGAGATCATCAGGCGCTTCGTCATCCGTCCCTTCATCCTGAAGGAGGCGGACGCCTTAAGGTCACAAAGCTTAGAGGCGGCCGTGCTGAGCGACCAGACGGACTGGCTCGACCGGATAGATGAGAAGACGCATTTTTCGGACCGCTTCGACCGGGTTTTCAATTCCTTTCACCTTGGTAAGAGTAAGCGCGATCCTACGCTTTTCGACGATGTAGCAGCGCAGCTCGGCAGGCAGCCCTCGGAAATCCTGTTCATCGACGACGACCCGGACAACGTGGCGAGGGCCGCCTCCAGGGGCTGGAACGCCATAGCTTACGGGGACGTGGAGAATCTCAGGCGTGTACTGGGACGTTACCTGGCCGAAGCGCCTGGCAGGAACGAGCTTAGAGGAGAACCCTAAAAGGAGGTGTCCAATGAGAAGACGACTCATGGGCCTCATCGCTCTTATGCTTGTGCTCGTCCCCGGTATGGTGCTGCCGTCCAATGGGGCGGGCGGGGACGCGTACCCGGCGGAAACACAGGGCGGGCCTTACGCTCAGGAGGAGCCCATACCTGCACCGAGCGGGGATACGATGATCGTGGACCTTTTCTTCGTGCGCCCCGTGAGCTTCCTCGCCCTCCTCATCGGCACCGGTACCTCCATCCTTGCGACGCCCTTCGCCCTCGCGACCGGGACAACGGGACCGGTATACGAGAGACTGGTCGTCGAGCCCTACTATTTCCTGGTCTGCCGCCCCTTGGGCCAGTTTTGAGGCGTGTGCCGCGGTGATCCATAACACTATAGAGAGCATGGAGGAGAGGATCCTCACCGCAGGATCGATGAGAGAGGAAGACAGGCGGGAGCTGCTCAAACTCCTTGCAAGCCTGGCGAAGGAGATCGCTGCCTTGGAGCAGACCCATCCCGAGCAGGCCGAGAGCATCACGGGCTTTGCCCGCCTCTCCGTCCATGAGGCGACAAGGGAAGAGAAGGACGAGCAACTGCTGCACCTTTCGGTGAGGGGCCTGGTATCGTCGATAAAGGGCTTCGAAGGCACCCATGAGGACCTGGTGAGGGCGGTGAACTCCATCGCCTTCGTTCTGGCGAATATGGGCCTGTGAAAGGGCGGTCAGGCTGCGATTCCGTCTAGATGTCGCGCCAGCTCCTGTTTCGGCAATGCCCCGACCACCCGGTCCACGAGCTTTCCCCGCTTGTAGAGAAAAAGCGTGGGTGTCCCGTCGACGTTCTGCCGAGAGGCAATCATCTGGTTCCTCTCGATGTCGAGGGTGACGAACTTAACGCGGCCGGCGTATTCCGAAGCGAGCTCCTCCAGGACGGGCGCAAGCCTGATGCAATGTCCGCAGCGGGGCGAAAAAAACTCGACCAGCACGGGACCCTCGAATGCGAGCACCTCGCCTGCGAAAGTGCTGTCCGATATCGGGACAGTCCGCTCCGGAAAAAGGACCGTGGGCCGCATCGGAGATTTGCACCGGCCGCACACGGCTCTTTCGTCGCCCCACCTGTCTGCCGGAATGCGGTTGCGGGCGCCGCAGGACGGGCAGCGCACAACGAAGCTCTCCATGGAACAAATATATTGGCGCGGGGGCGGGCTGTCAATTATGAAGAGGGTGCCTATTTTGCGATCTTGACCGAGTACACTTGCTGGCTGATACCGCCGTCCGTGTCCTTCAAGGTGATCCTCAGCTTGTGGTCTCCGGGAGGAAGGTCCGCTTTTTCGACCCTGACCCCGCGGGGGCTCAGATAGCCGGCTACCCTATCGGTGATGTCGATTGATATCAGCTTCAGGTACTCCAACTTGAAGCTTTTAAGGTCGACCAGCGTGCCCTCTCTGGGAATGAAACTGATAACGAGCCGTATGGGGGCCCTGTACTCGGCGTCGGCCGCCGGCTCCACGACCTTGATCTGGGGCCCTGTGCTGTGCTTTATCTCGATCACGGAAAAAGAGGCGGGCATCTCGTAGCACTTCCCCGATTCACAGGCCGTTCCCGGGGCAGCTTCTTTTTGACCCTGCGCCGTTGCCCTCTTCATGTCTTGCGGCGTAAGAAGGGTCACGGTGCGGGCCGGGGCACAGCCCCATAGTGCCGCAAGAAGTACCGCCGGTGCAAGGGCGACGGAAAGCCTGAACGTTTGCATATGGGGATGGTATCACAGTCCGGAAACAAATCAAAGAAAAAGATAGGCAGCCCGCGTGCTATAATAGGCGCATGATCGTGAGGAACATAGAAGACCCTATAGTCCGGGCGACAACGTACAGGGCACACTGGGGCGGCGTGGCCCGCATGGTGCTGACCGGCGAGCACCTCCAATCCATGGAGTTCTTCGCTTGGGCGGCCCTGCCGGCGGGAAATACAATCGAGGAGCACGTCGATGCCGTGGAGGAGATCTATTTCATCCTCCACGGGGGCGGGTTGATGAAGGTCGGGGAAGAGGAAAAAGCGGTCAAGGCGGGGGACGCCATATGGATCCCCTCCGGGCAGCCGCACCGCTTGTTCAACAACACCGAAGAGACAACCTTCTTTATCTGCGTCGCCGCATATCCCAGATAGGGTCTCAGGCCTTTATGCGCACCGTCGGGTCCGCCCTGCGGATGGCCTGGAGAACCTCATTCTTTTTCGACTCCATCTCGTCGCTGTTTTCCGCCTCCAGGTTGAGCCTCACGAGGGGCTCCGTGTTGGAGGCGCGGAGATTAAACCACCACGAGTCGTAATCGATGGAGAGACCGTCCAGATGGTCCTGCCTGCCGTCGGGAAAAGCAGCCTCCAGCGCTTTGTAGATTCCGTCCTTATCGGCCGCCTCCATGTTGATCTCGCCTGTTGCCGCATATTTTTTCAGGGGGGCGATCAGCCTTGAGACGGGCGTCTTTTTCAGGGCCAGAAGGTTGAGCATCTGGATCATTGCGAAAATACCGTTGTCCGTAAAGCCCGTGTCGCGGAAGTAGAAATGGCCCGAAAGCTCACCCGCAAAAACTGCGTCCTGCTCCCTCATTGCCGCCTTGATGAAGGCGTGACCCACCCTGGAGCGGATCGCCCTGCCCCCGAGGCGGGTAATCGTCTCGGGCACCGCGCGGCTGGACCTGAGGTCGTACAGGATCGTGGCACCCGGCGTCTTTGCCAGATAAACCTGGCTGATGAGGGCTGTCACCAGGTCTTCCGGTATTTTTTCTCCCTTCTCGTCGATAAAGCCGCACCTGTCGGCGTCGCCGTCGAAGGCGATCCCGATGTCGGCCTTCTGCCTTATCACCATGGCGCGGAGTTCTTCCGTGTTTCTCGGGATCAGTGGGTTGGCGACGTGATGGGGGAAGCGGCCGTCGGGCTCCATGTACATTGGCGTCACCTGCCACATCGGGAACTGCTGTGTCAGGGGGAGCACCTCCGGCCCGATAGTGCCGTTGCCTGCATCGATCACCATTTTCAGGGGAACAGGGTCTTGAACGAAGGTCTTGAGGCGGTCGATGTATACGGGGAGGATCGACCTGTGGCTGCACTCGCCTGCCTCATGGGCGGCTAAGGGTGCGCTCCGGCCGACCATTTTTTCGAGGGCAGGCAGGCCCGCGTCGCCCGACAGTGGTATGGCCTTCTCTCTGCAAAGCTTGAAGCCGTTGGATTCCCCCGGCAGATGGGAAGCGGTAACCATAGCGCCGCCGTCGTACGCGCCCTCTATGATCGCGAAGTAGAGAAGGGGCGTGGATACAAGGCCTATGTCAGTCACGGCTGCGCCGGCAGAAATGGCGCCCTGGGCGAAGGCCTCCGCCAGCGCCGGTGAAGAGAGGCGCATGTCGTAGCCGATCACGATTTTGCCGGCTGACAAAAGCTTCACGAAAGCAGCGCCGATCCTGAAGGCGACCTCGTCGTTCAGCTCATCGGGATAGACGCCCCTTATGTCGTATGCCTTGAAGATCGACGCCATAGTCGCCTCGTCGAAAGTATTCGCCGGCGCATAATTACATTGACAACCCTGCGCCTGAAGATAATATTTTATTTAACATAAATCAAACGTGCCCTTTTGTCATCACAAAACGGCCGGAGGTGGACAATGGAGAGGACCAGGAGCGTGCGTGTATACTCGGTGCCTACCTGACCGCACTGCAAGAGGATAAAGCGTTTCCTCGAGGAGCGGGGCGTCTCCTTTCAAGATGTCGACGTTGCGTCGGACAAGGCTGCAAGGGATGATATGGTAAAGAGGTCGGGCCAGATAGGCGTTCCCGTGATAGAGATCGACGGGCACCTCATCGTGGGATTCGATGAGGACCGTCTTAAAAAAGAGCTTGGACTGTAACGTGGAACCACAGCCATGTACGACTTGATAATCGTTGGAGCGGGTCCCGCAGGCATGACTGCTGCCGTGTACTCGGCAAGGCAGAAGGCCCAGACCCTTCTTTTGACGAAGGATGTAGGCGGTCAGGTCAATTGGACCCTCGGCGTAGAAAATTACATGGGGTACCAGTTCATAGAAGGCATAGAGCTGATCGCCAAGTTCGAGGAGCAGGTAAGGAAGTTCCCCATCGACATAAAAATCGGCCCCGGGGTAAAGTCTCTCATCAGGGTCCACGGAGGGGGGTTCGAGGTCGGCGACGAGAAAGGAACGAAGTACCTCGGCCGGACGGTCATTATATGCAGCGGGAAACGGCCGAGGATGCTGGGAGTTCCGGGGGAAGAGAAGCTCCGGGGCAAGGGCGTCACGTACTGCTCGGTCTGCGACGGTCCGCTCTTCGGGGGCGTGGAGGTGGCGGTGATTGGCGGGGGAAACTCGGCCATGGAGGCTGCCATCGACATGTCGAAAATAGCGAGTCGCGTCCATCTGGTCTCTCTCACACCGCTGACGGGCGACCATGTACTGAGGGAGAAGGTGGGTGAGGCGGTCAATGTCGCCGTCCTGACAGAGCACGAGACGACGGAGATCATGGGAAACGGGACGGTCTCCGCCATCCGCGTGAAGGACCTGAAGGGGGGCGAGAAAAAGGTGCTACCCGTGGCCGGCGTCTTCGTGGAGATCGGGCTGATTCCCAATTCGGATTTCGTCCGGGACATGCTGACGCTGAACGAGCTGGGGGAGATCATGATCAACTGCTCCTGCGAAACGGGCGTGCCCGGCCTTTACGCGGCCGGCGACGTTACATCCGTGCCTGCCAAGCAGATCGTAGTTGCGGCGGGGGAGGGCGCCAAGGCTGCCCTGCAGGCCCATCAGTTCCTTCAGAAGTGCGCCTGACGGAGCCTTATTTGAGCACCTGTTGAAGGGGGTCCCAAAAAAGCCCGAAAAGAGGCCGGAAGGGGAGGGCAAAAAACCGTCTTCCTCAAGTACGCCAGAATATTGGGGATTTTTTTGGCAGCTCCGGAAGATCGTCGTCCCTAGCGGAGACATTTGGTTTCCTGAATATAGCTTGAAACAATTGGGCTTTCCCCGTTGCTTAGTGAAAAGGCAGAACGCTGAAAAGCTTGTTATAATCAGAAGTTAGAGCCGCGCTCCCACAGGTTTTCTACATGTTTTACACATTTGCTGTGGAAAAGGATGGAAGGGGGGCGAATTCACTCAACATTCAGGGCCGAGGCGAATCTCGGCGGAAGTCGCCCCGTCCAGGGTCACGATTATGGTTATTTTCACTATCGGCCACTCGACCCACCCCCTACCGGAATTCATCGGGCTATTGAAGCTCCATGGCGTCTCGCTCGTAGTCGACGTGAGGACGGTCCCCCGTTCCCGCCATAACCCGCAGTATAACAGGGAGACGCTGCCCGGGTCTCTCGCCCCGGAAAACATCGCTTACGAGCACATGGCCGGGCTGGGGGGTCTCCGGAAGGCCGATTCTCCTTCGCCGAACACCGCCTGGCGCAACGCCTCCTTTCGGGGCTTTGCAGACTATATGCAGACCGAGGCATTCAGGGACAGCATCGACAGGCTGGCCGCATCTGCCGAGCTGTCCCGTCCTGCGCTAATGTGCGCCGAGGCCCTTCCGTGGCGCTGCCACCGGTGGCTCATTGCCGATGCCCTGAAGGCAAGGGGGATCGAGGTAGACCACATCATGGCCGGGGGCAACCTCAAGGGCCACGTTATGACCGGGTTTGCCAAGGTAGTGGACCGGGGGAGGGTCATCTATCCAGCCGAGCCGGGCGCTTTTTGCGCCTGACTTTATCGTCTTCGGGCCGCCCTATCCCCGCGTACTCTTAAAAGACTTCCCGTGTGCCGGCCCCTCGACTTCGCGTCATGCGCCAAAAATCGCCCCGGCCCTCCCGGTCCGTCGGCCCGGAGCCGCGACCATAGCCCGGCCGGGCTGACTAATCTGTGCCGATCATGTATAATAGTGCATATCTCATCGGGGTTTTTATGCTTGTGTTGCCGAAAAGTGTCTCCCATCCAGCCCGTTATCTCGGTATAGAACCGAACAGGTTTATGAAAGACCCGGACAAGGTGAAAGTGCGGTTTGCCCTCTGCTACCCAGATGTGTACGAAATAGGCATGTCGTATCCGGGGTTTTTCTTCCTCTACGAGATGCTCAACGGCTTCGAAGGGGTCTGGTGCGAGCGATGCTTTGCCCCTTGGAGCGACATGGAGCAGTACCTGAAGGCCTCGGGCGCACCCCTTGCGACCCTCGAGTCGCGGACCCCCCTTGCGAACATGGACGTCGTGGGTTTTTCGCTCACCTACGAGTTGAACGTGACGAACGTGCTCAATATGCTCTCGCTGGGGGGGATAGCGATAAGAGCCGACGAGAGGGAGGGCGGCCCGCTCGTCATCGGCGGCGGTCCGCTCATGCTCAACCCCACCCCCTTCGAGCGGTTCTTTGACCTTATCGTCGTGGGAGAAGCCGAAGGCGTATTGCCGGAGATCGTCCGCGTCGTTTCGGGGCTCAAGGGGCTGGCGAGACAAGACGTCGTTGCCGAGCTTGCCCGCCTTGACGGCACCTATTCACCTTTTTCGAGGAAGTCCGTCAAAAGGCTCTACGTAGATGACCTGAACAGCTCCTTCCATCCTGTCAGACCGCCCATCCCGATAGTGGGGAGCGTGCACAACCGCCTCAATATCGAGATATCGAGGGGCTGCGGTAACGGTTGCCGGTTCTGCATGGCCGGCTATGGCTACAGGCCTTACAGGGAGAGGACGCCGGCCAGGATAGGGGAGATAATGGATCAGGCTCTGGCAGAAACAGGCTTCGAGGAGGTGACCCTGCTGTCCCTGAGTTCCGGCGACTACAGCAGCCTGCCTTCCCTCATAGAGTACATAAGGCGCAATCACGGCCATGTCTCCGTTTCGCTTCCATCCCTCAAGATAGGGAGCATCACGGAAGAGGAGATAGACCTTTTGGCAAAAGGTGCCAGGGGCGGCTTCACCTTTGCCCTGGAGACCACTACGGCAGAGCTCCGGGACAGGTTGAACAAGGACATAAACGTCGAGCTCCTCACAAGCCGCCTCCCCCTTCTGCGCAAGCGGGGATGGAGGAAGATCAAACTCTATCTCATGATCGGCTTTCCATGGGAGCGCGACGAGGACCTGCTCTCCGTCAGGGACCTGATCAGGCCCTTTGTTAAGAACGGGATCGAGGTCAACCTTTCCGTCTCGCCCTTTACTCCGAAGCCCCATACCCCCTTCCAGTGGCTTCCGGTGGACGAGGAGGCGCGATTGCGCGAGAAGGCCCGGATAGTGAAGAGGGCCGCCTCGGGCAGAGGCATAAAGATAAAGGTCAGGGACATATCGACAAGCCTCGTGGAAGCGCTCGTCGCGCGCGGCGACGAGCGCCTGGCCCCCCTGTTTGAGGAGCTGCATGAAAAGGGCGTAAGGCTCGAGGCCTGGACCGAGTCGTTCGACCCGTGCGTTTACGAGGAGTGGCTTGCAAAAAAAAACGGCCTTGCCGCGAGTCTTTTGGGACCGAGAGAGACAGGCGCGGAGCTTCCCTGGGACTTTGTCGACACCGGGGTAGAAAAGTCCTTCCTGCTCAAGGAGCTCGAAGCCGCTTTCCGCATGGAGAAGACTCCCGACTGCTACTCGTCGTGCGCCCGGTGCGGTCTGTCGTGCGGCGGCCGGAAGCCGCCCCCGGTGCCCGGCCCGGCCGTATTTTCCGGACCGGATGCCGCTTCGCCTCCCGAACCGGATAAGGCCGGCTTTTACCAGGTCGAGGCGCTGCCGGAACCGCCTTCTTTTACGACCCTTACCATCAGGTATGCAAAAGCAGGCGAGGCCCGTTATATAGGCCACCTCGATACGGTGGACATTCTGTTGCGGGCATTCAGGTCGGCGGGCATCTCTTTGAGGATGCATGGAAAATACCATCCCAAGCCCCGCATCTCCCTCTCTGCTGCCCTGCCCGTCGGCATCGAATCGACCCGCGAGCTGATAGAGATAGAGGCGGAAGGGACAGTTGAAGTGGACAGGGTGCTGGCGCGGCAGATCGATGCCCATCTGCCCCGGGGCATGCGCGTTCTCGGAGCAGAAAGGGGAGAGCTGGCCGGCCGGGCCGACGGCTGCGGCTACCTCCTCGTAGGTAAACAAGGCCTGTCCGGCGACTTCGTGGAGATAAAGAACGGACAAGGGAAGGCGTTCTACCGGTCGGCCGGCGGTCGCATCAAGGAGATGTGGCTTTCCGGCGACTTCACCAGGATCGTGAAGGTAGAGAACAGGAGAATCGATGGCATCCGAGCTGATAATCAACGCAACCTTCAATGAGACGAGGATCGCCTTCCTGGAGAACGGCGTCCTCACCGAATTCTTCGTCGAAAGAAAGAACGGCAGGAGCATCGTAGGCAACATCTACAAGGGCAGGGTCGTCAGGATACTGCCCGGCATGGACGCGGCCTTCGTCGACATAGGCCTCGATAAGTCCGCCTTTCTTTACGTGGGCGATATCGTGGCCGACATGATGATGTACGAAGAGTTCGAGGAAACGGGCACGATCCTCGACGTGAGCGAGCGTATCGAAGGTGTGCTGGAGGAGGGCCAGGAGATAATAGTGCAGGTATCGAGGGAGCCCATCGGCCAGAAGGGCACGAGGGCAACGTCGCGCATCACCCTTCCGGGAAGACTTCTCGTCCTTATGTCTGCCAGCGAGCATACCGGGGTATCGCGCAGGATAGAGGACGACGAAGAGCGCAAGCGGCTTGCCTCGATCCTGAAGAGCATCTGCCCGAAAGGCTTCGGTCTCATCGCCAGGACGGCGTGCGAAGGGAAGAAGGACGACGAGCTCTTGGTGGACCTCGGTTTTTTGAGGCGCATGTGGGAGGGTATCCAGGAGAAGGCGAAAAAGGCGAGGGCACCCGCCCTGCTCCACCAGGACCTGAGGCTCATATTGCGCGTCATCAGGGACTTCCACGCCCACGGCCTCAAGAAGATAGTCGTAGACGACCCCGCCCTCTACAAGAGAATCGAAGAGTTCCTCAAGGAGTATTTCCCCGAGGAGCGGTGCGAGATCGAGTATTTCGACGAGAAGGAGGATATATTCGACTTCTACAGGGTCGAGGTCGAAATCGCCAAGCTTACCCAGAAAAAGATATGGCTCAAGTCCGGGGGCTACATCGTTTTCGACTACACCGAGGCCCTTACGGTCATCGATGTCAATACCGGGAAATACCTCGGCAAAAGGGGTCTCGAAGATACCATCCTCAGAACGAACTTGGAAGCGGTCAAGGAGATCGCCTACCAGATACGCCTGCGGAACGTGGGGGGTATCATCGTCGTCGATTTCATCGACATGGAGCGGAAGGAGTCGAGAGAGACCGTATTTAAGGCTCTCCTCGACGCTCTGAAGAAAGATAGGATAAAGACCTTCGCCTACCCGATCAGCGAGCTGGGGCTGGTCCAGTTGACAAGGAAAAGGACGAGAGAAAACGTGGTAACCATGCTGACCGAGCCCTGCCCTTCGTGCGACGGCGCGGGCTACGTAAAATCGAGGTACACCGTTTGCTACGAGGTTTTGAGGAGCCTTCGGGCCGCGTGCAGAAAAGGTGAGGGGAAAGAGTTCAACGTCTACCTCGCCCCCGAAGTGGCGCGCCTTCTCGTAGAGGAGGAAAAGAGCTCGTTGGAATACCTTGAGAGCAGCTTCGGCGTGAAAATCAATATAATCGCAAGGTCCATGCCTGTCTTGGATAGTTTCGAGATAAAGGCGGCAGTCCCGCAGGCGAGGCCGGCGATCGCTGATGGGCCGCCGGTTGGTCCGGGCAATGTTTGAGCGCACGGTCCTCTCGCCGGCGAAGGTGAACCTTTATCTGAAAGTCGTCGGGAAAAGGCCGGACGGGTACCACGACCTTGTCAGCGTCGTCGATATCATCTCCCTCTGTGACGTGCTGCATCTGAGGCAGGCAGAGGGCGGACGGGTTAGCGTGCGGGACGACCGTGGCTTGCTTGCGGACGGGCCGGCCAACACGGTCTACAGGGCGATCATGCTCCTGAAGGAGCGGTACGGGAATCTTGACGGTCTGGCCGTTGACGTGGAAAAGCGCATTCCCGTCGGCAGCGGCCTCGGGGGAGGCAGCGGGAACGCGGCGACGGTGATGAAGGAACTGGTGAGTGCCTGGGGCATTTCCGTAAGGCCCGAAGAGCTTGCCGAGCTGGGCAAGGGTGTGGGCTCCGACGTGCCCCTCTTTCTGTACGGCAAATCGTGCATTATGAGGGGGGTCGGGGAAAGGATAACCCCTGTTGCGCTGCCCAAGATGTGGTACGTCGTGGTCTATCCCGGTGTCGCCATAAGCACCGCGGCGGTATACAGCGGCTTAAGAATCTATTTGACAAAAAATGAAAATGACGTTACAGTTTCGGGTAATTTCTCACAAATTACGGACGTTGCGGATATGTTGGAGAATGACCTGGAAGAGGTCGCGATCTCGATATGTCCGGAAATAAAGCCGATAAAGGAAAGACTGCTGGAGGCCGGCGCACTCGGCTCGCTCATGAGCGGGAGCGGGTCCGCCGTTTTCGGCATATTTGAAAATGAAGGGGCCGCGCAAAAAGCTTTGGAAAAGTTGGGGGGTCTTGGAAGTGTCTTCATAGCTCACAGCCTTTAGAAGGAGGCAGGCATGGAAATTACCGATGTGAAGATCTACCCGGTCAACGAAAAGAAGGTGAAAGCTTACGCATCAGTTATTTTTGACGAATGTTTCATTATCAGAGACCTGAAGGTGATCGATGGAGACAGCAAGCTTTTTGTGGCCATGCCGAGCAAGAAGATGAAGGACGGATCGTACAGGGACACGGTGCACCCTCTGAACAGCGAGACCCGGCAGAGGATCGAGTCGAGAGTCCTCGAGGCGTACGAGAAAGAGCTGGGCAAGGTAGGTATCTCTAGTTGAGCATGGCCGGGCGCTGGCCGACCGATCGGCTTGACTCTTTTTCGGGGACGGCCGTCGGAAGGCCACAGCGGGGGTTCGAAGCCTCCAGCCCCGGTGTTTCATAAATCGGCTGCACGTTATTTCGGGAGGATGGGTAAAAAGTGGACAAATTGAGGATATTCAGCGGCAACGCCAACAGCGAGCTGGCGGAAAGGATATGCGCGTACCTCGAAGTGGAGAAGGGAAAAGCGAGCGTCAGCAGCTTCAGCGACGGAGAGATCCAGGTTGAGATCGAGGAATCGGTGAGGGGAATGGATGTCTTCCTCATCCAGCCTACGTGCCCGCCTGTCAACGAGAACATAATGGAGCTTCTGGTAATGATCGACGCCATGAAGCGGGCCTCGGTGTCAAGGATAAACGTGGTGATTCCGTACTACGGTTACGCAAGACAGGACAGGAAAGTGGCGCCGCGGGCGCCCATCTCGGCGCGGCTCGTTGCAGACCTCATAGAGGTGGCCGGCGCGACGAGGGTGCTAGCCATGGACCTGCACGTAGGACAGATCCAAGGCTTTTTCAACATACCTGTCGACCATCTCTACGCCATGCCCGTGCAGCTCGATTATCTCTCGAACATCGACGACCGTATCGTCGTTGTTTCTCCCGACGCGGGAGGGGTCGAGAGGGCGAGGGCGTTTGCGAAAAGGATGAAGGAAAATACGACCATCGCCATCATCGACAAGCGGAGAGAAAAGGCCGATGTCTCCAAGTTGATGAACATTGTAGGAGAGGTCAAGGGGAAGGTCGCCATCCTGCTCGACGACATGATCGATACGGGGGGCACTATAGTCCAGTCCTCCGAAGCCCTCATAAGGGACGGGGCAAGCCGGGTCTATGCCTGCTGCACCCATGCGGTGCTTTCAGGGCAGGCGGTCGATAAGCTTAATAAATCGCCGATACACGAGCTGGTCATCACGAATACCATCCCTCTGAGAGAGAAGGCAAAGCAGCTGGAGAGGGCAAGGGTGCTCGATGTCTCACCCATACTGGCGGAGGCAATAAGACGCATACACAACGAAGCGTCGGTCAGCTCGCTGTTCGTATAGCTTTTGCGGAACAAGGAGGTCTGCATCATGGAAGAATTGCTCATAAAGGCGGAGGTAAGAGGGGGCAGAGGAAAGGGAGAGGCCCGCAAGCTCAGGAGAGCGGGCGTAATCCCCGCTATCCTCTACGGAAGAGACGTTGATTCCCTCGCCCTTTCCATCTCGTCGAAGGACTGGAGGCACCTTGAGACCAGTGCGAGGAGCAACGCGGTCATCAGGATGGTCGTGTCGGGCGGACTCGGCAAAGATGAAAGGCCGGTGATGATAAAGCAAGTGCAAAGGCGCCCGGTGGACCGCTCGGTGCTCCACGTGGATTTTCTCCAGGTGTCCATGGAAAGGGTTGTCCAGGTCGAGGTCCCTATCCATCTCACGGGCGACCCTGTCGGTCTCGTGAAGGGCGGCGTGATCGAGCAGCACCTTCGGACGGTCATGGTCGAGAGCCTGCCCGGCCAGATACCGGAGAAGATAGATTTAGACATATCGAACCTCGATATCGGCGACTCCATCCACATCCATGAGATCGCGCTGCCGGGCGTCAAGCTCCTCGACCCGCCGGATGTAGCCGTTGTCGGCCTCACGCCGCCGGAGATTGAAGAAAAGGTTGAGGCTCCTCCGCCGGCTGCCGAAGAAGCAGCGCCTAAGGAGGAATGACATTTTTTGTTCCTCGTCTGCGGTCTGGGCAATAAGGGTGCTGCCTACAGGCACACCAGGCACAATGTAGGCTATCTGGTCCTCGACAGGTTTTCGCGGCTGCGCGGCATACCTATCTCCAGGAAGCTGGCCGGGTGCGCCGTCGGCGAGGGGGACGACCTCATCCTCGCCAAGCCGGACACTTTCATGAACCTCTCGGGCGGTCCCGTCTCCGCCCTGATGCGGAAAAAGCGGATAGCACCGGACAACCTTCTCCTGGTCCATGACGACCTGGACATGGAATTCGCCAAGGTGCGCATCAGGTGGGACGGTGGCGACGGCGGCCACAAGGGCGTGCGCTCCCTTGTGGAGGCCCTACGGACGCCCCTCTTCTACCGCATAAAGATAGGCATAGGCAGAGATCCGGCGATGATGCCGGAGGACTGGGTGCTCTCCCGTTTCAAGCCGGACGAGGCGGCCGCCCTCTCGGACGTTCTAGACAGAGCGTCGGAAGCCATTGACGTCTTCCTTAACGAGGGCATCGAAAGGGCGATGAATATCTTCAACAGGCAGTGACGCAAGGAGCAAGAAATGGGCTTTTCCTGCGGCATAATCGGCCTTCCTAATTCCGGGAAATCGACCATATTCAACGCCCTCACCGCCCTTGCCGTCGCGGCCCAGCCCTACCCCTTCTGCACCATAGAGCCGAATGTGGGCGTGGTGCCCGTGCCCGACGAGCGCCTATCGAACCTGGCCCGGCTGACGGGGCCGGAAAAGGTTACGCCGACGACCATAGAGTTTATCGATATCGCCGGCCTGGTCAAGGATGCCCACAAAGGCGAGGGACTCGGAAACAGGTTTCTGGGACAGATAAGGGAGGTCGATGCCGTAGCCCACATAGTGCGGTGCTTCGAGGGCAGGAACGTGCCCCACCTGTATGAGACGGTAGATCCGAGGAGGGACGCGGAGATCGTCGAGACGGAGATCGTCATCGCGGACCTCGCCGTCGTGGAAGAGAGGATCGACAGGATAGAGCGCCTGGCCAGGGTGTCGAAGGAGAAACACGGGCACGAGCGAGAGGTCCTCGAAAAAGCCAAGGCTTTCCTCTCGGCTGGCCGCTTCATAGACGGGTCAGCAATGTCGCCCGAAGAGGGCGAAACCTTGCGGAGCTTCAATCTCATATGCTCTAAGCCCGTCTTCTATGTCGCCAACATCGACGAGAAAGACCTGGGACGAAAAGGGCAGACGTCCACCCTCGAAGAGCATGCCCGAGCCAGCGGGTGCAAGGTTGTCCCCATTTGCGGAAAGCTCGAGGAGGAGCTCGCCTCCCTTCCTGCGGAAGAGCGGCGGGACTTCATGGAGATGTACGGCATGACGGAGGTGGGCATAGAGAGGGTTATCCGGGTCGGCTACGAGATTCTCGACCTGATCACGTTCTACACGGTGGTCGGCAAGGAGCTACGGGCCTGGACGGTCAAGAAGAATACGCCCGCTGCCAGGGCGGCGGGCAAGATCCACTCCGATATGGAGAGGGGCTTCATCAAAGCGGAGGTCATCTCCTACGATGACTTCGCCAGGGTGGGGTCGGAGCACGGGGCGAGGGAGAGGGGGCTTGTGCGCGTGGAGGGGCGCGATTACCTCGTCAGGGATGGGGATATCCTGCATATAAGGTTCAACGTGTAGGCATCACCACTCTGATGGTAATGTAAAATAAAGTGAAGCAAGCTGAATAAAGTCATGCAAACCGATTCAAATAAAGTGATGCAAAAATCCTCTCGGGATTGGGTGAGGGAACTTCTTTCCAACAGACCTTCAGTCTTTCCGTCCATCCCGGCAAGGCCCTCCGGCGAATTCCCTTCGCCCCAACGCTCTTACACCTACCGCTCTCTCTGCCAGTTTCTTTTCTTTTGAGTCTTTCCGTCCATCCCCGGCAAGGCCCTTCCGGAGTATTCCATTTG